>Ga0255338_1000789_pt1 | contig 79852 bp, 76 predicted proteins | sample MeOH1_35cm_T4_19_FD_203715 | JGI IMG/M metagenome (GOLD analysis project Ga0255338, IMG submission 203715) | Sandy soil microbial communities from University of British Columbia, Vancouver, Canada - MeOH1_35cm_T4_195 | ecosystem: Engineered > Artificial ecosystem > Sand microcosm > Unclassified ... | reverse complement strand
CCAGGCGGGTCGACAGCCTCCTGGACGGCTGTCCGCCGCCGAGCAAGATCCTGGTCATGGCGCCGCCCGGGCGCGAGCCGGGGCTGCGCGAGCTGCAGGCGGGGCTGCCGGCCGGTCTGACGGGTGCAACCTCCCGGCCCGACTATCTGGAGGTCGTTCCGCAGGGTGTCTCCAAGTGGTCCGCCCTCCGGGAGGTCTACGAGTCGTTCGGTATCCCGCTCGACCGGACGGCAGCCATCGGGGACGGCAACAACGACCTGGAGATGATCGAGCGGTCCGCGGTCGGCATCGCGATGGGCCACAGCCCGGCGGCGTTGCTGGGGGCGGCCGACTGGGTCGCTCCGGACAACGGGCACGAAGGGTTCGCGGCGGCGGCCGCCTGGATCCTCAGGGAGCACGGCGTCAGGCAGTAGTCCGCACCGGTGGCGCAGCGACCGACCCGCGGTCGATGAACCGCGGAGGGGTCCGGACGATGACGTCCTCCGGCTCCTCGCCCCGGATCTGCCGCAGCAACGCCTCCATCGCCTTCTCGCCCTGCTCGTCGTGGGCCATCGCGATGGTGCTCAGCGGCGGGCGCAGGAACTGCGCGGTGCGGTCGTCGTCGAAGGAGATCACCGAGACCCGCCCGGGCACCCGCCAGTCGGCACGCTCGAGGGCGTCGAGCACGCCCAGGGCCTGGAAGTAGTTGCCGACGTAGAACGCGGTGACCGGCGAACCGCTCGTCACCAGGGCAAGCGTCGCGTGGGAGCCGCCCTCCTCGCTGAGCGGCGTCGGGAGCACCTCGACCCGGACGCCACGCTCGGCACCCCGGCGCGCGAACGCCTCCGCCTGGAGCACCGAGTTCGGCGCCTCGAGCGGGCCGGAGATGTGCGCGACATGACGGTGGCCGGCCGCCGCCAGGCGGTCGAGCGCCTCGCGCCCCGCGGCCTCGAAGTCCACCGTGACGTTGCGCCCGCTGCCCGGGGCGGGCCGGTTGACGAACACGTGCGGCATCTCCCCGAGCATGGCCGACCTCAGGAGCGGGTGGTCGGGGTGGTACGACGCGATGAGTAGCCCGTCCGTTCGCGCCGGGTCGACCATACGATGGTAGACAGCCGTCTCGGAGGTGCCCGAGTCCTCGGAGATGAGCACCGAGTACCCCTCGCCGTCGGCCACCTTCATGGCGCCCCGCGCGATCCGGGCATAGACCGGGTTGGTCAGGTCGGGCAGGAGCAGCGCGACGGAAAAGGTCTGCGCCGACGCCAGGGCGCGTGCGCTCGGGTGGGGACGGTAGTTGAGGCGCTGGGCCGCCTCGACGATCCGGTCCCGGGTCTCCTGCCTGACGCGCACCGTGACGTCGCCGTTGAGGACGCGCGACACCACGGACGACGTCACGCTCGCCTCGTTCGCGACGTCCTGCAGGCTGACCCGGCCAGCTGCCATCTCTCCGCCCGTCTAGATCGGCGGCCGCGACGCATCCCGGACGGCGCTCATGTCGTGCGCCCCCCCAGGAACTTCTTCACGGCGGCCTGTTGCTCCGCCGTCGCGCAGCACTCCCCCACAGCCGCTGCCTCGACTCGCAGACCATAGTCAATGCCGCCGTAGATGCCGGCGAGGATCGAGCGCTTGGCCCCCGCGACCGCCACCGGGCTGCGGCGCGCGATGGCCTCGGCCAGCTCCACCGCGCGATCCAGCGGGGTGTCGGACACCTCGTTCACCAACCCGATGGCCAGGGCTTCGGCCGCGTGGACCACTCGCCCGGTCAGGATCATCTCGGTGGCTCGCGCCCTGCCGACCAGTGAGACCAGGCGTTGCGTCCCACCCCAGCCGGGCAGGTTCTCGAGGGTGATCTCGGCCTGCCCGAATCCCGCGTTCGGCGCGGCGACGCGGATGTCCGCGGCCATCGCGAGCTCGAGCCCACCTCCCAGGGCCACTCCCCCGATGGCGGCGACAACCGGCACCGGCAGGTGCTCGAGGCGGGAGAAGACCTGTTGACCCACGTACATCTGGCGGACCGCCGCGGCCGGTGCGACCCCGTCGAGCTCACGGATGTCCGCGCCGGCGCTGAAGGCACGGGCGCCCGATGCCGCCACCACGGCGCACCTAATGCGGTGGCCGTCCCACCAGCCGTCCTCGACCATCGCGACGAAGTCCCCGAGCGCGTGGACCAGCTCCATGCTCAGCGCGTTGGCCTTCGTCGGGCGGTTGAGCGTCGCCACCGCGACGCCGGACCTCTCCTCCACGAGGAGCACCGGGGCGGGGAGGCCCGCAGCTGTGGGCGTCGATGCGGTAGCCGTCATGACTGCCTTCCTGGGCCGGACGTGCGGTACTGGGTCGTCGCCAGCGAGGGCCAGTCGAGGGGCGCGGCACGGTAGTACGCGGAGTCCATCAGCCGCAGGTCCTCCGCGACGTGGAACTTGGCGCCGACGATCGGCGCGAGGTCGCGCTCGACGTCCAGCCCCGGCGCGATCTCGACGAGGTACAGGCCGTCGGGCTGCAGCTGGAAGACGCCCCGCTCGGTGACATACAGCACCTCCTGGTAGGTCTCGAGGGCCCGCCTGCCGGAGAAGGAGATCTGCTCGACCTTGTCGACGAACTTGGGTTTCCCCTCCGCGAGGATCGCCACACCGCCCGTCCCGTCGACCGAGATGTCGGCACCGACGGCGACCGTCCCGACGAACACCACCCGGCGGGCCCCCTGCGAGATGTTGATGAAGCCGCCCACCCCCGAGATCCTGTTGTTGAACCGGCCCACGTTGACATTGCCGTCGCTGTCCACCTGGGCGAAGCTCAGCACGGCCACGTCCAGTCCGCCGCCGTCGTACCAGTCGAACTGATGGCCGGCGTCGAGGGTCGCCCACGGGTTGAGCGCCATGCCGAAGTCCGAGCCGCCGACGGGCATGCCGCCCACGTGGCCCTGCTCCACGGTCAGCACCACCTGGTTGGCCAGGCCCTCTTCGGCGAGGACCGCCGAGACGCCGTCGGGCATGCCGAAGCCGAGGTTGACGACGTTGCCGACGCAGAGCTCCTGGGCGGCCCGCCGAGCGATCACCTTGCGCACGCCGAACGGCATCGGTCGCGCCGTCGAGCCGGCCACGCGCAGCTGTCCGGTCAGGAAACGGCTGTCGCGGGTGATCGACGACAGGCGTTGCTCGGGCTCCTCGACCACGACGTCGACCAGCACCCCGGGCACGCGGACCGAACGGGGAGGCAGCGACATGGCCGGCACGCGCTCCCGGACCTGGGCGATCACCAGTCCGCCGCTGTTGCGCGCCGCCTGAGCGGCCGAGAGGGTCTCGGCGAGCAGGCCCTCGTCGGCCATCGAGACGTTCCCGAGCTCGTCGGCCTGGGACCCCCGCACGATGGCGACATCGATCGGGAACGCCTTGGTGAACAGCCACTCGCGGCCGGCGAGCTCGATGAGTTCCACCAGCGGCTCCTGTGCGGACGCGTTGAGCCGGCCGCCCTCCTGTCGCGGATCGACGGTGGTCCCGAGCCCCACCTGGGAGATCACTCCGGGACCGCCCGCGGCGATGGCCCGGAGCAGGTGGGACAACGTGCCTTGCGGGAGGCAGTAGGCCTCGATCCGCTCGTCGACCGCGAGGCGCTGCATCCGTGGGCTCCAGGCCCAGTGCCCCCCGATCACCCGCCGGACGAGGCCCTCGTGCGCCAACCTGTCGATCCCGCCGCCGTCCGCGTCTCCCATGCCGGAGACGTGGACCACCGTCAGCTCGCGCGGGGCGCCCTCGGTGAGGAAGCGCTGCTCGATCTGACGCAGGAACAGGTCCGGGTCGTTCACCCCCCCGCCGGAGCCGTCGATGAGCACCGTGGCGCCGTCGGGGATGAGCTCTGCCGCTTGCGCGCCAGTGAAGAAGTCAGGCACGTCGTCACCGCCAGTCAGTGAAGGGTTCCGGGCCGTGGACGCCCGGGCGTGCGGTTCGTGTCCGCGCCCGGGTGGCGCTAGACCGCGGGGATCGGGAAGGAGCTGGTGCGCTCGCGGATGTTCACCGTCTTGAGCTCCGTGAACTCCTCGAAGCCGGCCTGGCCCATCTCGCGGCCGATACCGCTGGCCTTGTAACCCCCGAAGGGGACCGTCGGAGGCGCGTCGATGGTGGTGTTGACATAGACCGTCCCGGACTTCAGGGCCTTGGCCACCCGCAGGACGCGGCCGATGTCCTGGGACCAGATGGTGTTCGACAGGCCGTACTCGACGGAGTTGGTCAGCGCGATGGCCTCCGCCTCGTCGGCGAACCGCACCGCCGCGAGAACGGGGCCGAACACCTCCTCGAGGAAGATCGGGGAGGTCGGGGGGACGTCCGTGACGATCGTCGGTGCGTAGTAGAAGCCGTCGCCGTACTCACTGCCCGTCAGGACCTGGCCGCCCGTGAGGACCGTGGCGCCCTCGGCCACCGCCCGGTCGACGTAGCCCCTGACCTTGTCCAGGTGCTGCTCGTGGATGAGCGCGCCCATGTCGGTGTCCAGGCTCAGCGGCGGGCCGACCTTGATCGCCCGGTACGCCCTGGACAGGCGGGCGAGGAACTCGTCGGCGACCGACTCCTCGACCAGCAACCGCGGCTGGGAGACACAGCACTCGCCGTTGTTGAAGGTGATGCCGAACAGCACGCCTTCCACTGCCTTGTCCAGGTCGGCGTCGGCGAACACGACCGACGCCGCCTTGCCACCGAGCTCGAGCGAGACCTTCTTCATGTTGCCCGCGGCCGCGGCGAGGACCGCCCGCCCGGTCCGGGTCGAGCCCGTGAACGAGATCATGTCGACGTCCTGGTGCTCGGCGATCCGGGCGCCGGCCTCGCCATTGCCGAGCACGACGTTGAGGGCGCCGTCCGGGACACCCGCCCGGGTGCACAGCTCGGCGATCCGGATCGCCGTCGTCGAGGTGAGCTCCGACGGCTTGGCCACCACCGTGCAGCCGGCCGCCAGCGCGAACGGGAGCTTCTGGCACAGGATCAGGGCCGGGAAGTTCCACGGGATTATCAGGCCCACCACACCCACGGGCTCCCGCAGCACCAGACCGGTGTAGTCCGGGCCCGCGTTGGAGACCGAGATCCCGGCCATCGTGATCGCCAGGGACGCGGCGTACCGGCACAGGTCGGCGGCGCCGGCGATGTCGCCGTGGGAGGTCCGCAGCGGCTTGCCGGACTCCTCGGCATCGAAGCGCGCCAGGTCCTCGGCGTCCTCGTCGATCAGGTCCGCCAGCCGGTTGAGCACGCGGGCGCGCTCCATGCCGGTCATCCGCGGCCACGGCCCCTCGTCGAACGCGGCGCGCGCGGCCGCGACCGCGGAGTCCACGGTCTTCCGGTCGGCCAGCGGGACCACCGACACGATGCTGTTGTCGCCGGGGCCACGGCGCTCGTAGACGGCCGTTCCCACGGTGGGGGCGGCGGTGCCGTCGATGTAGTGCGTCAGGTGCCGCGCCGAGGTCGGCGAGGTGGTCATCGACATGCTGGACTCCCTTTCGGTCAGACCGCGCGGCGGTACAGCGCGAGGATGTCGTCGTAGGAGGCTTCCCGCGGGTTGCCCGGCAGGTCCGCCTGGACCAGCGCGTCCTTGGCGAGCGTCTCGAGGTTGTCGACGGGGAGGTCGAGCTCGGTCATGGAGCGGGGCACGCCCGTTGCGCGGGCAAGCTCGTGCACAGCGGCAGCCGCCGCCTCGGCCGCCGCCTCGACGCTCAGCCCGTCCACGTCGGCGCCCAGCGCCCGCGCGATCCTGGCGAACCGCTCGGGCGCCGCCGGCAGGTTGAAGTCCATGACGTAGGGCAGGAACAGGGCGTTCGCCGTCCCGTGGTGCACGCCGTAGTGGGCCCCCAGGGTGTTGGCCAGGGCGTGCACGGCGCCCAGCCCGGCGTCGTGGAAGCCGATGCCGGCCATCGACGAGGCCACCAGCATCTGGTAGGCCGCATCGGGGTCTCCCTGGGAGGCGCCCACCAGGTTCTTGCCGATCAGCTCGATGGCGCCGAGGTTGATGGCGTCGCTGATCGGGCTGGCGCCCTTGGCCACGTAGGCCTCGATCGCGTGCGTCAGGGCGTCCATGCCCGTGGTCGCGGCGATGCGACCGGGCAGGTGCGCCACCATCACCGGGTCCAGCACGGCGACCGTCGCGTAGAGGCGGTCGGAGACGACGACCATCTTGACGTGGGTCGCGTGGTTGGTGATCACGGCGCCCTTGGTGACCTCGCTGCCCGAGCCCACGGTGGTGGGGACGACGGCCAACGGCAGCGGGGAGTGCACGAACTTGTCCACGCCCTCGTAGTCCGCGATCGACCCGCCGTTGGTGGCGAGCACCGCCACCGCCTTGGCCACGTCGATCGACGAACCGCCACCGACCGCGACGACCAGGTCCGCACCGAACCGCGCCGCCTCGGCCGCGGCCAGGTCCACCGTCTCGATGTCCGGGTTGCCCTTGACACCGGTGAAGCGGTGGAACTCGATGCCGCTGTTCGCCATGGCGTCCTGCGCCACGTCCAGCAGCCCGCTCTGCTCGATGCCGGCGTCCGAGACGAGCAGTGCCCTGGACCCCAGCGCTCGGAGCCCTTCGGCGGCCGCGCCGAGGGCGCCGCTGCCCATGATCACCTTGGGCGGTGACGCAAATGTCGTCGTCACGATGTTCCTTCCCTTCCGATGTGCCCAGCGAGGTCGCGAAGAGAGCTGCGGCGTAGGTGCCGACCCGCCGTCGCGTTTTCCAGTGCTTCGACGAAGAAGTAGTCGCCCCACATGTTGCTGGTGTCGACGCCCAGGCCGTTCCGGGTGTGGTACGTCGCGTGCCCGACGATTCCTTCGCGCGCCGAGGCGGGCTGCAGGAACGGCGCTCCCGCCAGCGTGCCGAGGATCGCGACGCCGTGCGCCCACGCCTCCTGCGCCCGGGGGCCGTCCGGGGCGACCTGGCCGAGCCGCGTGAAGCCCGCGGCGGCGATGGCGGCGGCGGACGCCTCGGGCCGAGGGTCCGGGTCGCAGAAGTCGTTCGGCGGGACCAGCGCCGGACCGGAGTGCCGCCGGAAGTAGTCGCTGCACGACCAGGCCGTCGTGAGGAAGTCCTCGTCCCCCGAGTACTCGTACGCGATCGTGAAGCCGAGGATCGCCCAGGCGAGGCCGCGGGCCCAGGACGAGTCGGCGGCGAGCCCCTGGTGGGTCGCCCAGTGCTGGAAATGCCCCGTCTCGGGTTCGAACAAGCCCTCGTGCGCCGTGCTGCCGTCCCCACGCACCAGGTAGCGACGCGACGTACGGGCGTGGGCGTTCGCGACGTCGGCCAGGCGGTGGTCGCCTGACAGCTCGGCTCCCAGATAGAGCAGCTCGAGGTTCATCATCACGTCGATGAAGGTGCTGCCCGGCGCCACCCAGGTCCGGATGTATCCGCCCTGCTCGTTGAAGCTCGAGGCAAGCGTCCGCGCAGCGGTGACGAGGATGTCGACCGTGCGCGGCCCTGGGTCGTGGCGGAGCCGACGCCCCCAGGAGTACGTGAAGATGAAGCCGAGGTCGTGGGTCCCCGCGTCGCGCCGCCGCGGCGCCAGCCGCTCGCAGCAGCTGAGCGCCAGCTCCTTCCACGCGGCGTCGTCGGTCTCCTCGTACAGCGCCCAGAGCAGGCCCGTCAGGAACCCGCCGGTCCACACCGGGGCCCACGCGTCCTCGCTGAGCACCCACCGCTCGCCGTCGGTGTAGGTGGGGAAGGCGTCCGATCGGGAAACCAGCCGTCGCGTGCGCGCGGCGGCGACCGCCCAAGCAGTCGCGGCAACGGCCGCGGGAAGGGACGCCTCCGGCGCTCGGGCCCCCGTCTCGACGGCGTTCACCGGGCCCGCCCCGGCGTTGCAGGGCCTGCTCGGTGGGTTCTGTCGAAAATGCACGTGCGAACGGTGCGCGAGAAGAACTGCCGATTGCACGCCGGCCATTCCCGGTCGCAGCACGAAAGCGGCTTCATTGCGTTCTTCTCCGACCGGCACGTCTGAGCGCTTCGTACTCGGCCGAGGCCTTGAGGCGCCTGGTAATGCGCTTTTCCACAGGGCACTCTACGAGCGGCGCCCCGGGGAGTCAAGGTGCGCGCCGAGCCGGCTGTCGGGCCGCAGGTCAGCCGCGACGCCGACGTGCGCGCGATGCTGCGGCACGCTGGGGGCCAAGGCGCTGACGAGGCCCCTCCGCAACCGCCCCGCCGCTGGCCAGCGCACCACACGGGGACTAACGTCCTAGACGCCCGAAGGACGTCGGGTCAGGATGAAAATCGTCCGGCGGATGCCGGGGAGAGAGGGACAACGATGTCTTTTGAAGGCAAGGTCGCGCTCGTCACCGGTGGCGGGTCCGGACTCGGCGAGGCCATCAGCAAGGAGCTCGCGGGCAAGGGCGCCAAGGTCGTCCTCAGTGACATCAACCTCGACGGGGCACGACGAGTCGTCGCCGAGATCGAGTCCGCGGGTGGCACCGCGTCGGCCGTGCAGGCCGACACCTCGCGCAAGGAGGACTCCGAGAAGGCGGTCCGGTACGCGGTGGACACCTACGGCGCCCTGCACCTCGCCGTCAACAACGCCGGGATCGGCGGCCCCGCGGCACCTGCCGGCGAGACGGACCTCGACGCCTGGGACAAGGTCATCGCCATCAACCTCAGCGGTGTGCTCTACGGGATGCGCTACCAGATCCCGGAGATGCTCAAAGCCGGTGCGGAACGCAGCGCCATCGTCAACATGGCCTCGATCCACGGCCAGGTGGCCGCGCTCGGCAACGGCGCCTACACGGCGGCGAAGCACGGAGTCGTGGGTATCACCCGGAACGCGGCGGCCGAGTACGGGCCGCTGGGTCTGCGGATCAACAGCGTCGGACCGGGCTACATCGTCACGCCACTGCTCAACAGCCTCGACCCCGCCATCCTCGAGGTGCTGCGCGGCAAGCACCCGCTCGGTCGTCTCGGCCGGCCCGAGGAGGTCGCCCACCTCGTCTGCTTCCTCCTCTCGGAAGAGGCGTCCTTCATCACCGGCGGCTACTACCTGGTCGACGGCGGGTACACCACGGTCTGACCGGTACGGCCGGCGTCCGCTCGCTCGTCGGATGACGGGCGAGCCGACCGCCGACGTTCTGGTGACGAGGCGGCGCGCGACGTGCCCGTCGGCCCTGAGGCGACGACGGGCACGTCGGGCGCGCGCCAGCTCAGCTGGTGCGGCGCACCCGATCGGCGAGGTCCGCGACGCCGAGACGCGGGCTCGACAGCACCCGGAGCCCGGTGGCCTCCTCGATGCGCCCGACGAGCCGCGACATCGACGCCTGCGCGAGGACGATCAGGTCGACCTCCGCCGCGAGCGCGGCCGCCTGCTCGAGGACCATGGCGTCGTGCCGCTCGCGGTCGCCCCGCATGAGCGTGTCGAACGCGCCCTCGGCCAGCCTCGTGGTGACAGCGACGTCCCGCCCGAGCCGGCGCGCATGACCGGCGACGAGGTCGGCCGTGGGGGCGAGAGTCGTGGGCACCGTTGCGAGGATGCCGACTCGATCGGCGCTCTCGGCGGCCAGGCGAGTCATGGCCTCGTCGATCTTGAGGACCGGCGTGTGCACGTGCCGGGCCGCGACGTCGAGGGCAGGACCGAGCGACGAGCACGCCGAGAAGATCACGTCGGCCCCGGCCGCCTCCGCCGCCTCCGCGAGGTGGACCATGCGGGCGGCGCTGGCATCGGAGATCCCGTTCTCCCGCTGCACCGTGGCCAGGACGTCCGAGTCCACGAAATGGATCACCTCGGCGTCCGGGATCAGCTCGGCCAGCAGGTCGTTGATGATCGGCTCCACCGACACGAACACGAAGCTGGTGTGCAGGACGGCGATCTTGGTCATCGTCCCTCTCCTCTCGAAGGCTCGACGGACGCGAACGCCGGGACCGGGGCCGCGCGGGTGTTGACGTACAGCGCATACAGCGACGAGCTCGCCGCCATGAAGAGTCGATTGTGCGAACGCCCGCCGAACGCGACGTTGGCGCAGCGTTCCGGCAGGTCGATCGCGCCGATCAGGGTGGCGTCGGGCGCATAGACCCGGACCCCGTCCAGCCCCTCGCCGCCGCTCCAGCCGCACCAGAGGTTGCCGTCCTCGTCGATGCGCAGCCCGTCGGGGATGCCCGCCTCGGCGTCGACGAACACCCGCGGCCCGCCGACGAGGGAGCCGTCGACGACGTCGAAGGCGACGATGCGGCGACGCGGCAGCGAACGGGACTCCACCACGTAGAGCACCGACTCGTCCGGGGAGAACGCCAGCCCGTTGGGGGATCTGAGGTCGCCGCTCGCGACGGTCGTCTCGCCGGTCACCCCGTCGATGCGGTACAGGTTCGTCGGCAGCTCCGGCTCGGCTCGGTACCCCTCGTAGTCACCGAGGATCCCGAAGGGCGGGTCGCTGAACCAGACCGATCCGTCGGAGTGGACCGTGATGTCGTTCGGTGAGTTCAGCCGCCTCCCGTCATGGCGGTCGGCCAGCACCGTCACGTCTCCGCCGTACTCCGTGCGCGTCACCCGGCGCTGCCCGTGCTCGCACGTGACCAGGCGGCCGAGGCGGTCCCGGGAATTGCCGTTCGCATAGCCGGAGGGCGAGCGAAACACCGAGGTGTCGCCCGTCGCCTCGTCCCACCGCAGGATGCGGTCGTTCGCGACGTCGCTCCAGAACAGGGAGCGTTGATCGCCGAACCAGACGGGTCCCTCCGCCCAGCGGCATCCCGTGAAGAGTCGCTCCACCTTGGCGGTGGCGATGACGTACGCCGCGAACCGTTCGTCGAGCACGTGCACCGCGGGGTCGGGGAGCCGCACGCTGGGCTGCCAGGTGGTCATCGGGTTCCTTCCCCGTCCAGTGCGAGCCCGAGGTCCGAGCCGAGCGAGCGCAGGCCGCGCCGCACGATCGTCACGTCGGCCGCCACACCGACCACGTCGACGCCCGCGGCGAGTCGACGCCTGGCGTCGGCCGCGTCCAGCGTGAAGTAGCCGGAACGAACCCGGAGCGCGCGCAGCCGCGTGAAGGCGTCGTCGACGGCAGCCTGGACCTCCGGGTGCTGCGACTCGCCGAGGTGCCCCATGTCGGCGGCGAGGTCCGACGGCCCGACGAAGACCACGTCGACGCCCGGCGTCAGCGCGATCTCCTCGAGGTGGTCCAGACCCGCGACGCTCTCCACCTGCGCCAGGACGCAGATCTCGTCGCCCGCCCGCCGCAGGTAGCCGGCGTCGTAGCCGAAGCTCGCCGCACGGGTGATCCCCGAGACGCCCCGGACGCCCTGGGGCGGGTAGCGCGTGGCGGCCACGGCCTGTGCTGCGGCCTCGCCCGAGGTGATCGACGGGAACAGCAGCGTGCGGGCGCCAGCGTCGAGCAGGCGCTTGACGAGCTGCTGCTCGGCCCACGTGGGTCGTACGAGAGCATCCGTGGGGCCGCCGAGCACCCGGAGCCGATCGATCACCCCTGCGACGTCCGTCGCACCGTGCTCGGTGTCGATCAGCAGCCAGTCGAAGCCGGCCTCGCCCAGCAGCTCGACGAGGGACGGGTCCGCGATCGTCGCGAACGCCCCGACGAGCTGTTCGCCGGCGCGCAGCCGGCGCAAGAACCGGTTCTCACCAGGGATCACCGCCGGCCCTCCTCACAGTGGCAGCGGACGAAGGGTCGTCAGGCCGCCGTCGATCGCGAGCACGGAGCCCACGACAGAGGTCGCCTCGGGGTCGGACAGGTAGAGCACGCCGCGGGCCACCTCCTCCGGCCGGACCATGACGCCGGTGGGCTGGCGCTGCTCGTAGGCCGCCAGCTGTGCGAGCGGGTCGGCGGCCTCCTCGATGTGCCGCCGGATCAGCGGCGTGTCGACCGTGCCGGGGGCGATGCAGTTGACGCGGATCCCCTCCTCGACCAGGTCGGCTGCCATGGCGCGGGACATCGCCTCGACCGCCCCCTTCGTCCCCGCGTACAGCACCCGCCGGCGCAGCCCCGTCCGCACGGTGCACGAGCCCATGAGGGTGATGCTCGGCGCATTGCCCCGCCGCAGCCAGGGCAGTGCCGCCCGCACCACGCGCACCATGCCAAGGACGTTGACGTCGTAGGAGTGGGCCCACACCGTGAGGTCGTGGTCCGCCACGGTGGCGGGAACGCTGATCCCCGCGTCGGCCACCACCGTGTCGATGCGTCCACGCTCACCCCCGAACGCGTCGACGACCGACGAGACGGCGGCGCCGTCGGTCACGTCGGCCACCAGTGCCGTCGTGCCGTCGGGGACGTCGGGGTTGACGTCGATGACACCGACCACGGCTCCCGCGCCCCGGAACGCCTCGGCGATGGCGCGCCCGATGCCCGAGGCGCCTCCGGAGACGACGACCACGCGCCCCTCGTGGGCTCCCGTCACACCACGCCGCCAGGCACGTGGCGCCCGTCCCTGACGATGCGGCTCAGATCGTCGAGCCGTCGCGTCGACCGAGCGCGCAACGCCGCGACGGAGTCCTCTTCGGCCACCGTGTCCGACCAGATCGCCCGGCCCGCGAGGAACCCGCTCGCTCCCCCGGCCACCGCCTCGCGCACCGCGTCCGCGAAGTCCTCACGCTCGACGCCGTTGGACAGCACCACCCACGGCACGCCGATCAGCTCGGTGAGCGCCGCCGCCTGGTCCCGCACCTCGGACATGTCCCCCGGTCGGTACCCGGGGACCTCCGCCTTGTAGATCGCACCTCCGTAGGAGGCCAGCTCCTCGGCGGCCCGCAGGATCGCACCGTGTCGCTCCGACGGATCCCGCCACGACCCGCCCTCGGCAGGGCGCACGATGCCCTCGACCAGGCTCACGACGCCCGCCTCGTCGGCGACGTCCACGAACGACCGGACGAGCCGCTCCCGGTCCGACTCCGAACCGTCGACCTGCCAGATGACGAGGAGCTTGATCGCGTCCGCCCCGACCTGCCGCACGAACTCCGGCGTCACCAAGGGGTCGAGTGTCGAGTCGACGACGGGTTGACCGGACGGCTGGAGGAGGTCGTCCGCAGCGACGATCAGCCCGCACCCCGGCGCCAGGTCCGGGCGGCGTCCCTCGGCGAAGCTGTACGACCTGTCGAGCAGGATCGCCGACGCGTGCCGCGACAGGATCGGCATCGCCTGCCGCTTGAACTCCCGCAGCGCGTCGTCACCCACCTCGGCACCGTCGACCAGAGGGAACATCCGCCGCAGCGACTCGCGCTGGTCGAGGGCGACCATCGCGAACCCCCCGTGCGGTGCGCGCAACGTCCGCAATGCGTCCTGGGCACCGACACCGTTCATCTCTGAGCAACTCCGTCCGGTTCTTGCTTGAAGGATCCGAGCTCGACCTCGAGCAGATCTCGCGGGTCGGCGACACGGGGGATGGCGCTGCGCCCGTCGAGGGCCCGGCACGAGGCGGCCGCGGCAGCGGCGGCGATCCGCACCGCCTGCACATGGCCGGCACCGGCCACCACGGCCGCCAGCAGCGCGCCGTGGAACACGTCACCGGCGCCGAGCGTCGAGACCACGTCGGTCGCCACCGCCGGCACGTGGACCAGCTCGTCGCCGTCGAGGACGTACGCCCCGTCCGACCCGGCCGTGGCCACGACCGTGGCGGCGCCCGCGGTCCGCGCGGCGGACAGCGAGGCGGCGATGTCCCCGGTGGGGTGTCGCGCCTGGAGCCGGCCGAGCGTCGGCGCGTACAGCGCGATGCCGGCGAGGTCGAGGTCGTCGATGCCGTTCCCGGCGTCGACGCTCAGGCTCGGCACCGCGGGCGACGACGACATCGCGGCCCGCACGGCGGAGTACCCGGTCTGGTCGACGTGGACCCACGGCGCGACGGCCACGGGCACCGAGCCGGGAGCCGGCGCGCGCGAGGGCGTCGTGACGATGGTGCGGGTCTGCCGGCGGCGATTGACGAAGACGATGCTCTCCGTGGTCCGCACGTCGTCGCGAACCTCGGCCCACCGCAGGTCCACCCCCTCGGCCTCCAGGCCGGCGAGCACCTGCCGGCCGGCCTCGTCGGACCCCACGACGGTGCTCAACGCGACGCGCGCGCCGAGACGGGCGAGGGCGACTGCCGCAGTCGCCGCGGGGCCGCCCCCGGCGACGACGAAAGGGTCGACGAGGACCCGCTCGTCGTCGCCGGGCAACGCGTCGACCACCACCAGCCGGTCGAGGGTTGCCACACCGACGCAGAGGACGTCGAGCCGAGTCACTTGACGGCACCCGCCGTGAGCCCGGCGACCAGGTGCCGCTGCAGCAGGAGGAACCCGACGACGACCGGCACGCTCACCACGAACGCGGCGGCCATCACCTGGTTCCAGAGCACGATCTGCTCGGTGGCGTAGGCCTGCAGCCCGATCGACAGCGTCCTGGTCTGGTTGTTCGTCATCTGCGACGCGAAGAGGATCTCGCCCCAGGCGTTCATGAAGGCGTAGACCGACACGGCGATGATGCCCGGCCGGGCAGCCGGCAGGATGACACGCACCAGCGCGCCCATGGCGCTCGAGCCGTCGACGCGTGCCGCCTCGTCCAGCTCGCGCGGGATGCCGTCCATGTAGCTCGCCAACATCCACACCGAGAAGGGCAGGGTGAATGTCAGGTACGTGACGATGAGGCCGAGCCTCGTCTGGTAGAGCAGCGTGAAGCCGAGCGACTTGTCGATGTTCACGAAGATGACGAACAGCGGCAGCAGGAACAACACCCCCGGGAACATCTGCGTCGACAGGACCACGCCGGAGAAGAGTCCGCGCCCGCGGAACTGGTATCGCGAGATGGCGTAGGCCGCGATCGTCGCGATCACCACCGAGAACGCGGTGGCGCTCACGGCGACGACGATGCTGTTCATGAAGTACTTGCCCAGCGGCACCGTCGACCACATCTGCACGAACGGCTCGAGCGTCAGGTGCTCGGGCCACCACTGGAAGGCGCTCTGGACGTCACGCAACGGCTTGAGGGCCGACGTGACCATGGCGTACAGCGGCACCAGCACGAAGATCGACAGCGGGATCAGGACGATCCAACGAAACACCCGGAACGACACCGATTCACGCATCGCGGTCCGCCGCCTTCCGCACCAGCGCCCACACGCCGGCGACCAGGATGAGGAAGAACATCAGCAGCACCGACATCGCCGAGCCGAGTCCGAAGTTCCACTGGATGAACGAGCTTTGGTAGATGTTGACGACGAGGAGGTTCGCCTGTGGCGGCGGCTGCGCCCCGAACAGGACGAACGGGGTGTTGAAGTCCCGGAACGTCCACAGGAAGAGCAGCAGCAGCAGCACCATGCTGACCGGCTTCATCAGCCGCACGGTGATGTAGCGAATCTGCTGCCAGTCGCTGGCGCCGTCGACCACTGCCGCCTGGTAGAGCTCGTCGGGGATCGACTGCATACCGGCCATGAGCATGAGGAACGCGAACGGCCAGGTCTGCCAGATCGTGACGATGACCAGGACCCAGAACGAGTTGCTGCCGAGCAGCCAGAACGGCGGCTGGTCGGTCAGGTGCAGCACGTGGACGACGAGCTCGTTCACCAGCCCGGTGTCGCGCTGCAGCATGAACTTCCAGGTGATGATCCCCGCATAGGCGGGGATCGCATAGGGGATGAGGAAGACCGTGCGCAGCAGTCCCCGGCCACGGAAGCTGCGCTGCAGCACGATGGCGGCCGACAGGCCGAACAGGTAGGCAGATCCGATGACGAGCACCGTGAATGCCAGCGTGACGCCGAAGGAAGACGCCAGCTGGTGCCCGAGGACGTTGCCGAAGTCGACGGCCTTGCCGTAGTTGGCCAGTCCCGCGAACGGCGCGTGCTGCCAGTCGGACAGGTACTGCTGCGTGAGTCGGATGAAGCTCATCCATATCCCGACGAACATCGGGACCACGTGGACGAGCAGCTCGAAGGCGATCGCCGGCAGGATCAAGAGGTACGGGGTGATGCGCTTCCACGGCACCCGCTCGCGCCACGGCGGCGCGCTGCGGTTGGCTTGCGGCTGCCCGAGGGACGACCGACCCTGCCGGTGCGAGTTTCCCAAGAGGGTTGCCATGCGCTCGGTTCTCCTTGAGGTGCGTCACCCGGCGACCCGTCCGGGTCGGGGTGGACGACGTGCCCACGCCTCTCTGCGTCGTGTGCCCGCGAGAGGCGTGGGCCGTCATCTGTCAACTGGACGGCCGCCCCGTGCCTAGTTCGTGGCCGCCATCTTTTCCTGTGCCGCCTCGAGCGCGGCCTTCACGTCGGCCTCCGTCGGCGCGCTGCCGGTCGCGGCCTGCTGGAACAGGCTGACCACGGCGCCGCCGACATTGGTCTGGAACGCTGAGACCGTCGGGACCAGCGACAGCGGTCGGGCGTTGTTCGCCAGGATGTCGCTCCACGCCTTGAGCTTGTCCGGGAAGTCGGCGTACGCCGAGGCCGGGACGTCCTTGACCACAGGCAGCGTGCCGTAGGCCTTGTTGAGAATCTCCTGCTCCTCGGGGCTCGTCATGAACTTGACGAACTGCAGAGCCTCCTCGGGGTGCTTCGTGTTCTTGAAGATGGAGATGTTGGTCCCCGTGACGAAGCTGTCACCCGTCTTGTCGCCGCCCTCGGGCGCCGGGATCGGCACGATGCCGAACTGGTCCTGGGTCATCCCGATCTGCTTCAGGGCGTTGGTGCCGCCGGTCTGCTGGAAGTACATCGCCGCCTTGCCGGTCGCGAAGTCCGTGTTGGCAGGTCCACCACCGTCGGTGTACTGCGCGTCGGACGGGTTCATCACCTTGTCGACGCCCATCAGGTCGACGTAGCGCTGGATGCCCTTGATCATCGCGTCGTTGACGAAGTCGGGGCTGCCGTCCGCGGTGAACGGGGACCCGCCGTTCTGCGAGGTCGTGATGTACGCCAGGTGCATGCTGACGTTGACCGTGCCCGCCGGCATGGTGATCCCCCAGATGCCCTGGTCGGGCTTGGTGAGCACCTTGGCGGCCGCGACCATCTCCTCCCACGTCGTCGGAGGCTGCAGTCCGGCATCGGCGAACATCTGCTTGTTGTAGTACAGGGCGTACACCTGGCTGTACAGGGGCACCGACGTCGGGGGCTTCCCGGCAGGACCGGCGGTCCCGAGGGCCGAGGCGACGAACTTGTCCTTGCCGCCGATCGCCTCGAACGCGGCGTCGTCGAAGGGGTACCAGGCGCCGGTCGCCTGCAGCGACGTCGCGTTGGTGTTCCCGAGGTTCGACACGTCGGGCCCCTGGCCGCTGGCGGCTGAGGCGAGCTGGTTGTTGAGCAGGTCCGACCACGGCACGACCTGGAGGTCGACGTGGATGCCCGTCTGCTCCTCGAACTTCTGCAGCTCAGGGGTGAGGATCCGCACATCGTCGTCGATCGACTGGCCCTGGTTGGTGGCCCAGTAGCTCAGCGTGACGTCCTCCGACGGGGCGGCGCTGGCTTCGGTGCTCTCGGTGCTCTCGGTGGGAGTGGACCCACCTGTCGTTGCTTCGTTCCCGCCGGCCCCGTTCGAGCACGCGCTCAACAGGACCAACGCCGCGGCCACGCCCGCGGACGCCCAGATCCGAATCTTCATTGACCGAACTCCTTCTGTGACGTGCTCAGGAGAGCGCACCTGGGCGACTCCCCATCGAGTAGAGACGATACAAGCAGGCACACAGTCTGTTGTCAAACGAACATGTTCGGTCGTTTTACCAACATCGGCCTGCCCACTGAGGTCACGACGTGAGGCTTGCGACAAGAGATGCGAGCAAGAGCGCGCCATAGACCTCGACCGGCGTCAACGCGACGAGGAGCGCGGCCACCACGGCGATCGTGGCGGCCGGCCGCCGCACCACCGCCATCTGTGCGGTGCCGCGCGCACGCACGAGCGCCGCGATCGCGAACCCGACGCAGGCCAGCTCCAGCAGGGCCGCCACAGGCACGAGGAACGGCAAGAACCGCACCAGGAGCGCCCGGCCACCCTCGGGCAGCACCTGCGAGACCATGGCCAGAGCCATCCCGACGACGACGACGACGATGGCCGCCGCCAGGAAGCGCCTGGCGACGACGAGCGAGCGTCTGCCCCCCGGCCGAGGTCCCGTCAGCTCTTCCACCATCGGCTCCCCCAAGGTTGTCGGGCCGCCCCTCACAGCTCGCGCCGGCGTCAGGACGCCGCCCGGGAGAGGACGAAGGTCGTCAAGGACTTGCCGGGCAGCACGGTGCTCCCGACGTCTCCGGACATCCGCAGCGCGATCGCCGTCTCCCGCTCCGCACAGTTGAGGACGACGGCAACGACCGTGCCGTCGGGGTTCTGGAAGGCGGCCACCTGGACCTCCTCGTCGAACGAGCTGCTCCCGATCCGGGCCGCACCGGGCTCGACGAAGCGGCTGAAGTGCGCCTCCGCGTAGTACAGAGGCTCGAGCGTCACCGTGTCACGTTCGGGGTCGACGACGATCCGGGCCTTCGTGCCCGCGCTCCGGTTGTGGTAGGGGCCACCCGACTCGTCGACGACCATGTTCCAGTCGACCGCACCGGCCATGAAGTTGTTGAAGTCGCCGATCAGCTCCTTGGTGACGATCTCGACGCCGTCCCAGCTGCTGTGCGGGCCCACCGCGCTCTCGCCGCGGGACATGCCCAGGCAGTACTCGGTGAGGATCAGCGGCTTGTCGGGGAAGGCCTCGTGCGTCATCGCGAGCGCCGAGAAGTGGTCGCCCGAGTACCAGTGGAACGCGATGCCCCACACGCTCTCCGCGACGCCCGGCACGGTGAGCGTGTCACGCGCCCTGTCGTAGAGGTGCTCCTTGTTGTGGTCCCAGATCATGATGCGCAGGTCCCCGAAGCCCGCCCTGGCCAGCGCAGGCTGCAGGTGGTCGCGGACGAACAGCCCTTCCTCCTGCGCCGAGAACTGGCAGCTCTCCCACACCTGACGGGCGAGCGGTTCGTTCTGCACGGTGAGACCGAAGAAGTCGATCCCCTCCTTGGCGTACTCCTCCAGGTAGCGGGCGATGTACCGCGCCCAGGTCCCGGCGAAGGCGGGGTCGAGGCGTCCGCCGTCGACGAACTTCCGGTTCTCCTTCATCCACCTCGGCGGGCTCCACGGTGACGTGAAGAGGCGAAGGTCGCCCGCCACCTCCCGGGCTGCCTTGATGAAAGGGATGACCCACTTCCGGTCGCGGTCGATCGAGAAGGTCCCGAGCTGTGTGTCCCCCTCGTCCGTGTAGGTGTACTCGTCGAGGGCGAAGTCGTTGGAGTGGATCTGAGTGCGGCAGAAGCTGTAGCCGAGCCCCTTCTCCTTGTCGAAGTACGCCTCGAGGACCTTCCGGCGGCTCTCGGGACCGAGCCGGGAGTAGTTGTAGGCCGAGGCCTCGGTGAACGTGCCCCCGAACCCGACGATCTCCTGGTAACGGCGCTCCGGGTAGAGGTTCACCACCCGCGCCTCGGTCTCCTCGTCCGGCACCAGGGCGAGCTGAGCGCCCTGGGCCAGCATCCGGTCGGCACCCTTGTGGCTGGTGTGCACGGTCGCGATCGTCATGGCGGTGTTCCTCTCCCGCGTCGTTCGTCGTGCTCCCCGAGCTCCTGCGGCGGGGAGAGTGTGATGACCCCGGTGGTCAGGCGGAGACGAGCGCCCCGACCTCTCCCCCGACGGTGATGCCCTGCCGCGTCGCGTAGGCGGCGATGATCCGCTGGCACGAGCGGATGTCGGCGCGGACGTCGTCCAACCCGCTGCGGGGTGGCACGCCGTCGTGGATCATCGCCGCGAAGGCCTCGAGCTCGCGCTCGAACGCCTCGGCGACGCTGCGCCGGACGACACGCCGCTCGGCGCCGCGATCGAGGCCCGTGACGGTCAGCTCGGTCGGGGCGTGCATGAGGTAGGGCGAGGGGAAGACCAGCTCGACGGTGCCCGCGCCATGGATCACCCGCACGGTCTCCCGGTAGGCCGGGAAGTCCTGCAGGTAGTGCCAGGCGAGCCGGTACCGGCCGCCCGCCTGCAACGCGCCCGTCGCCGAGATGGACGGCGGCTGTGGCCCGAAGGACCCGACGTCACGTCCGGTGTCCCGCACCTGGTGCGCCGACCGCTGCCGCCAGATGTCCGCGTGCTCGACCGAGACGGGGATGGTCCCCAGGCTGCGCATGACGGACAGGTCGTGCGCCAGGCTGTGGACCAGCGAGCCGCGGTACGCGCGCCACAGGTCGTCGTCCACCGCTCCGACCGCCTGGGCGCGCAGCTGCGCGTCCTCCCTGGCGAACGCGTCGGTCGCCGCCTCCGGCAGAGGCCCTGCGACGACGTGCGCGATCTCCAGCTGCACACCCCCGGGAGGGTGCAGCACCGTCACCTCGACGCTGCGCACGTCGTCGACCGACGCGAGCGCCTCGGCCGCGGCCTCGACCGCGGGGTCGTACTGCTTCATGTACCCGAGCAGCAGCGCCGGGTGGCCGAGGTCGGGCACGCGCGTGGCGAGGTGGTCGACCTCCGCCGTGGTGTAGGCCAGCGGCTTCTCGCTGAGGACCGGCAGGCCACGATCCCACGCGGCCTCGACGGTGCGGGCGTGCGACCCCCGCTGCAGCAGCATCACGCCGTCGAGGCCGCCCGCGGCGAGCATCGCGTCGTAGCTGCTGAAACGCCGGTCGCGCGGGATGCCGTAGCGATCACCCATCGCATGCAGGGCGACCTCGCCCACCTCGCAGATCGCGGCGATCTCGAACAGGTCGCTGCGGCGCGTGAGGAGCGGGAGATGGACCGCCTGCGCGACCGACCCCACCCCGAAGAGGCCGAGACGCAGACGTCGTGGCGCGCTCACGCGCCAGGCTCCGCCACGATCGGCGCCGTGCGGAGCACGGACTTGACGTTGTCGCCGCGCTGCATCGCGGAGAACGCCTCGCGCCACTCCTCGAGCGGGTAGACGCCGCCGATGATGCCGCTCGGGTCCAGGACCCCGCCGGCGAACAGACGCAGCACGCTCTCCCAGGTGCTCCACGTGTGTGAGTAGCAGCCGTAGAGCGTGACGGCGCGCTTGACGAGCGGGTCGAGGGTGAAGCCGAGGGGCTGGGGGCCCCAGCCGACCTTCGCGATCGCCCCGCCCGGACGCACCAGGGCCAGGCTCTGCTCGAGCGCGGCGCTGACCCCCGTCGCGTCGACCACCAGGTCGGCGCCGAGCCCGTCGTGGAGCGTGCGCACGAAGGCGACCGGGTCCTCGGTCGTGATGTCGATCGCGTGGTCGGCGCCGTACTGTCGCGCCGTGGCCAGCCGGTGCCCGTCGACGGCCGTGCCCAGCACCACGGTGGTGCCCGCCCCGGCTAGGCGGGCGACCTGGAGGGCGTTGATGCCGATGGTCCCCGCCCCCTGGACGACGACGAGCGAGCCGGGCTTCACGCCGGCGCGCTCCACGATGGCGTTGTAGGCCACCGCGTAGGGCTCGGTCAGCGCGGCGACGTCGAACGACACGCCTTCCGGGATGCGGTGCAGCACCCGCGGCTCGGCGACGACGTACTCGGCCATGCCGCCGTCCCGCGCCAGGCCGTAGCCCTGTCGGCGCGGGCACAGGTTGTACCGCCCGGCGCGGCACAGGGCACACACCCCGCAGATCGAGGCCGCGGTCTCGCACACCACGCGGTCGCCGACCGACCAGCCCTCGACACCCGTGCCGACCGCCGCGACGACGCCGGCGGACTCGTGCCCCAGCACCACGGGGAGCTTCTGCACGGAGCTCTTGCTCTGCGTGTTGTGCCACATGTGGATGTCCGAGCCGCACACACCCACCGAGTGCACGCGGACGAGCACCTCACCATCGCCCGCGCTCGGGTCCGGGTACTCGCGGACCTCGATCGAGTCCGCCGCGTCCGCATACTTCACAAGGGCCTTCATGGCACTCCTCGTCCGCATCGCTGCCTGTGCCACCCAGACTAGCGGCACAACCGTCCGGATTTGACCAAGTGTTGTGATCTTCCGATCAACCGGATGATAGAGTGCCGCCATGCGCATTGCGGCGTTCCCCAAGGGCGATCTGCGCGCCCTGCTGGTCACTCACACGAAGACGGTGTTCGAGTGGATCGAGGAGGCTCGCGCGCTCGGCGTCGACGGGCTCGAGCTCCACCCCGGCTTCATCTGGCAGGGCTCCGACGTCGAGCGCGTCGGTGACGCGCTCGACGAGGCGGGCTTCGAGATGCCGATGATGTGCGCGTCGCCCGACTTCACCCAGCCCGACGCCGACGCGCGCAAGCGCGAGATCGACAACCACGCGGACGTCATGCGGATGACCCGGCGGCTCGGGGGCCCGGGCGCCACCTGCCGCGTGCTGAGCGGCCAGGCACGCGCGGATGTGCCCGTCGAGGATGGCGTCGCCTGGGTGGTCGACGCCATCACCGCACTGCTGCCGCTGGCCGAGGAGCTCGACATCGTCCTGGCGATCGAGAACCACTACAAGGCGAGCACCTGGCAGTATCCCGAGTTCGCCCAACGACCGGCCGTCTTCCACCGCATCCTCGGGGCGATCGACGAGCGCGCCCGCTTCGGCGTGCAGTTCGACCCGTCGAACGCCCTGACCGCCGGCGTCGACTCGGCGGACTTCCTCACCACGGTCGTCGACCGCGTCGTGACCATGCAGGCGTCGGACCGTTTCCTCGAGAGCGGCACCCTCGACGACCTGCGGCTCGCCGACGGCACCATCGGGTACTCCGACAAGCTCAAGCACGGTGTCATCGGCCAGGGCCTCAACGACTACGACCGCATCTTCACCACGCTCGTGCAAGCCGGCTACGACGGGTGGATCTCCATCGAGGACGGTGTCAACGGGTTCGACGAGCTCGCCGCGTCGGCCCAGTTCCTGCGCGAGGCACGCGATCGTTGGTTCGCGGGCTCCCACGCCGTGCACGTCCGCACCCACGAGGCCGCCAAGGCCGCCGCGTCCCGTCCCTGACACCGACACCACACCCATCTGGAGCCCGTCCATGAGCCACGACATCCACGACCTGACCCGCACCGACCTCGTGCACGGCATCGTGCAGATCTCGCTCGACCTCAAGACGATGGACGACGCGCTGCGCATGGCGAAGATCGCGATGGACGCGGGCGCGGACTGGCTGGAGATCGGCACGCCCCTCGTCATGGCCGAGGGCGCCCACGCCGTGCGGCGCCTGCGGCGGGAGTACCCCGACGTCCCGCTCGTCGCCGACGTGAAGATCATGGACGGCGGCTTCGGCGAGACCCGCCTGTTCGCCGAGGCCGGGGCCGATGCGATCGTCGTCATGGGGCGCGCGCACGACGCGACGGTGCAGCGCGTGTGCAAGGCCGGCGCCGAGCTCGGCCTCCTGGTCATGGGGGACGACATGGGCGCCGACGACCGCGTCGCGGAGGGGCGCCGTCTCGAGGACCTCGGGGTCGGCATGGTGCTGCACCACATCGGCCACGACCACCGGGACACCCACAAGGAGCTCAACCTCAGCCCCCTGACGGACCTCGCGGCGATCGTCGCCGCCACGACCGTGCCCGTGCAGGCCGTGGGCGGCCTGAGCATCGACCAGGCGGTGACGTGCCCGACGCTCGGCGCCGGCGTCGTCGTGTTCGGCGCCCCGCTCGCGATCGACAACACGACCTCGTTCACGATCCCCGAGGGCGACCTGCCGCGGGTGCTCGGAGAGGCGATCGCCCGCGTGCACGCCACGCCCGTCGCCCAGGTCTAGCGGCCCGGAACGTCGAAGGGCCCCTCGCCGGTGGCGAGGGGCCCTTCGTTCGTGGTCAGCCCTTCAGGACGACGAGCTTGAGGTGCACCAGCTCGTGGATCGCGTACCGCACACCCTCCGTGCCCTGGCCGGAGCCCTTCACTCCCCCGTAGGGCATGTGGTCGGCCCGGAAGGACGGCGGCATGTTGACCAGGGCGGCGCCGGCCTCGGCGCGCCGGGAGAACTCCAGGGCGGTCGCCAGGTCGGCCGTGTAGATCGCCGTGTTCAGCGCGTACTCGGAGGAGTTGACGGCGGCGATCGCGGCGTCGAGGTCGTCGACGACGAGGACGCTGAGGACCGGCCCGAACGCCTCGTGGCAGACGAGCTCGTCCGTCGGGTCCACGCCGGCGAGCAGCGTCGGCTGCAGGACGCCGTCGACGACCTGCCCGCCGGCGAGGATCCGGGCGCCCGTCGCCGCGGCCGCCACGATCGCCCCGTGGAGCGACTGGGTCGCCTGCTCGGTGATCATGGGGCCGACGACCGTCCGCGCATCGTGCGGATCGCCGGCGACGATCGTCGCGAACCGCTCCTCGAGCCGGGCCAGCAGCCCGTCCGCCGCGCCGGGCGTCACGTAGAGCCGCTGGAGCGAGATGCACGCCTGGCCGGAGTTCGACAGGGCCGCCAGCACCGCGGCGTCGGCCGCGCGGTCGAGGTCGGCGTCGTCGGTGACGACCAGCGCCGTGTTCGACCCCAGCTCGAGGATGTGCAGCTTCTCGGGCGACCGCGCCTTCAGGCCCCACCCCACGGGCGACGAGCCGGTGAAGGTGACGACCTTGACGCGCGGGTCCTCGAGCCAGACGTCGACGGTCTGCGCCGGCCGCCCCGTGACGAGGTTGAGGCGGCCCGCGGGCAGCCCGGCGTCCGCGAACGCACGCGTCACCAGGCCGGCGACGAGCACCGCGCTGTCGCTCGGCTTGAGCACCACCGCGCACCCCGCGGCGATCGCGGGAGCGACCTTGTGCAGCAGGAGGTTCAGCGGGAAGTTGAACGGCGTGATCGCGGCGACGATGCCGCGCGGCTCCGGGATCGTCAGCGCAATGGTCCCTTCGCCGGCCGGCGACGCGTCGAGGGGAACCGTCTCCCCGGGCAGTCGCCGCGCCTCCTCGGCCGCGTACCGGAGCGTCTCGCAGGCCCTGGCGACCTCGCCGCGGGCGTTCGAGATCGGCTTGCCGGTCTCGGCCGTCATCGACTGCGCGAGCTCCTCACCGCGCTCCTGCACGAGCTGCGCCGTGGCGGCGAGGACGCGCGAGCGCTCCGCGACCGGGAACGGTTGGCGCATCGCGGCGTCCGCGGCGTCGACCGCCGCCCGGGCGTCGTCCGCGCCCGCGACCGCGACCGTGGCCAGGAGGTCACCGGTCCACCGGTCGCGGACCTCCCGCGTCCGGGCGCCGGCGCACCAGCTCCCGGCGATGTACAGCTGCTGCTCGGTGAGCACTGCGGACGGCAATGGGATCAGCCCCTTCGGTTCGGGTCTCAGGACGTGGGGAGCGCGCCCGGTGCGTACTGCCCCGCCAGCGCGTCGACCTTGGCGACGACCGCCTCCGCGAGCTGGGTCGTGGAGGCCTGCCCGCCCAGGTCGGCGGTGCGCACGCCGTCCGCCAGGACGGACCGGAACGCGGCGACCAGGTGCGCCGCGGCGGCCTCGTGCCCCAGCTGGCCGAGCATCAGCGCCCCGCTCCAGATCTGGCCGATCGGGTTGGCGATGCCCTGCCCGGCGATGTCGGGCGCCGAACCGTGCACCGGCTCGAACATCGAGGGGTGCCGGCGCTCGGGGTTGAGGTTGGCGCTCGGGGCCGCACCGATGGAGCCGGTCACCGCACCCGCGAGGTCGGACAGGATGTCCCCGAACAGGTTCGAGGCGACGATGACGTCGTACCGGTCGGGGTGCAGCACCAGGCTGGCGGCGAGCGCGTCGATCAGCTCGCTGCGCAGCGTCAGCCCGGGATGGCACCCGGCGACCTCCTGGACCACCTGGTCCCAGAAGGGCATGGTGTGGATGACGCCGTTGCTCTTCGTCGCCGACGTCAGATGTCCCCGGCGGCGGCCGGCCAGCTCGGCCGCGAACCGCGCCACCCGCTCGATCCCACGGCGGGTGAAGACGTTCTCCTGGATCGCGATCTCCTCCGCGAGCCCCCGGAACATCCGGCCGCCGATCTCGGAGTACTCCCCCTCGTTGTTCTCGCGCACGATGACCAGGTCGATGTCGTGACCGGCGCGCAACGGGCCGGGCACCCCGGGCAGGGAGGCGACGGGCCGCAGGTTGACGTACTGCTCGAACTCGCGGCGGATCGGGATCAGGAGCCCCCAGAGCGTCTCCGCGTCGGGGATGTCCGGCACGCCGACGGCGCCCAGGAAGATCGCGTCGTGCCGTCCGAGCACGTCCAGACCGTCGACGGGGAGCATCCGGCCATGCCGGCGGAAGTGGTCGGAGCCCCAGTCGAAGTGCTGCCACCGCAGGTCCAGGCCGTGGACGGCGGCCACCGCGTCGACACAGGCGATCCCCGCAGGCATCACTTCCTGGCCGATGCCGTCGCCCGCGATGACGGCGATGCGATGCGCCGTCATGAGCCCACCGCGGCGTCCTGCCCGACCGGGACCGCCTTGACCTGCACACCGTGCTGCTCGAACATCCGCACCTGGTCCGTGGTGACTCCGTCGTCGATCACCACGGAGTCGATCACCTCCCAGCCGCAGATGCGCACCATCGCGCTGGCGTCGAACTTCGAGGAGTCGGCGAGAAGGACCACGCTGCTGGCGACGTCGATGAGGGCGCGCTTGGTGATCGCGTCGAAGCCGTTGCCGCAGAACGCGCCGCGTTCGCTGATGCCGCTCGCCGCGAGGAACAGCGTCTCGATCTGGAGCGCCTCGATGGCCGCCAGCGTGGCCGGACCGTCGAACGAGAGCGACTCGGGGTGCAGGATGCCGCCGAGGCAGATGATCTCGACGCCGGGGTTGCCCACGAGGGCCGAGACCGCCGGCAGGGAGTGGGTGACCACCTGCAGCTTGCGGTCGGCCGGCATCATCTGCGCCACCTGGCTCGTCGTCGTCCCGGCGTCCAGGGCGATCACGGACCCCGGCGCGACGAGCTCGATCGCCTCACGGGCGATGGCGCGCTTGGCGGCGCCCATCTTGAGGTCGCGCAGCGAGTAGTCGCTCCCGACGACGTCCTGCCGGGGCGGAGCCCCGACGCCGCCCCGGAAGCTGCGCACCCGGCCCTGTGCCGCGAGCCGGGTGACGTCGCGACGGATCGTCATCTCCGACACCCCGAGTGACTCGGAAAGCGCCGCGATGGTGCAATATCCCTGGTCAGCGATGTACTGGACCACCTTCTCACGGCGCTCGGGCGCCGATGTGTAGCGGAAGCTCTCCTCGCCGGCACTCATCACACGGGCCCCCGTCTCCCTGGGTGTTCGCCGGCAGCGGGCCGAGTGCTCCCGGACCAACATGTGCTCGACCGAACCATGTCTGATAGTTTACAACCATCTCCTGATAAACTCAGACCAGAGGCGCGCGGATGAAGATCACCGGGTACGAAGTTTTTCCCGTCGCGAATCCCGCCCCCGACATCGGCGGACCGGTGTGGATGTTCGTCCGGCTCGACACGGACGCGGGCGTCAGCGGCTACGGCGAGGTGTTCACGTCGTCGGTCTACTCCCCCCCGCACACGTTCGCACGCGTGATCGGTGACTTCGTCGACGAGTTCGCGGTGGGCCACGACCCGGCGGACACCGAGCGCTTCTTCCTCTCCGTCTACAACAGCCACTTCACACGGAGCTCCGACCTGCTGAAGATGGCCATGGCCGCCGGTGTCGAGATCGCCATGTGGGACATCCTCGGCAAGGACCTCGGCCGTCCGGTGCACGCCCTCCTCGGCGGCCGCGTGCGGGACAGCGTCCGGATGTACAGCTACCTCACCCCACCGACCGGTGCCGACTCGTCGACCTTCTGGGCCGACGACGACGCGATCGCCGCCCGCACGCAGGAGTACCTTGCGCTCGGCTTCACCGCCCTCAAGGTGGACCCGTTCCCGCTCCTGACGGGCCCCGACACGCTGGCCGGCCAGTACGTGCCCGTGCAGCCCACCGAGACGCAGCTCGCGAACGCCGAACGGATCCTCGAGGCGATCCGCGGCGCCATGGGCACGCGTGGATCGTTGATCATCGGCACGCACGGCCAGTTCACCGCCTCGGGCGCGATCCGCGTCGCACAGCGGATCGAGCGCTTCGACCCGCTCTGGTTCGAGGAGCCCGTGCCTCCTGAGCTGCCCGGGGAGATGGCCAAGGTCGCCCGCGCCGTGCGCGTCCCCATCGCGGCGGGAGAGCGGCTGGGCTCGAAGGCCGGCTTCGCCGAGCTGGTCCGCGCCGGAGCCGCTGACATCTTCAATCCTGACGTCACCCAGGTCGGAGGCATCCTCGAGCTGCGCAAGATCGCGGCCCTCGCCGAGGCGCACGGCGTCCAGGTCACCCCGCACGTGTTCGGCGGCCCACTCGTGGCGGCCGCGTCGCTGCAGGTCGCCCTCACCTTGCCCAACCTCCTGGTGGTCGAGGGCAACGGCACCTACGACGGGGCGTACGCCGACCTGGTCACCCACCCGCTCGACTGGCATGACGGGCGCCTGTGGCCGTCCGACCGCCCGGGGATGGGTGCGGACCTGGACGAGGCCCGCGCTCGCGAGCTCGTCGTCACCGACGAGGCGTTCCAGTACCGGAGGCCCGGCGCCGACCACTGGTGAGGCGGCCGCGTCGGCGGACCTGCGCCCCGGGACGGGTGAGCCCGCGTGGCGGGTACTGTCGGCGCCGTGTCCGTGCCCCCGTCGGTCGCGCGTCCGGGCCGGCTCGTCGGTCGCCTGCCCGGGTGGTGGCGTGACGTCCTGCTGGCGGCCGTCGTGGCGACCGGTGGCGTCGCCGGGGTGATGCGCCAGGCGGCCGCCGGCGGCGACCGGGCCGTCGGCGTGACCGCAGCGGTGGTCGTCGGCGCTGCGCTGGCGTTCAGCCGCCGGCGCCCGCTGCCCGTGGTCGGCGTGACACTCGCCGCGACGGCCGTCGGCGCGCTGGCCGGCTCGGGCCTGACGCCGGTGGCGCTGTTCATCGGGGTGGAGATCGCGCTGTTCCTGCTCGCCACGGCTGCGTCGCGGCGCGTCACCACCGTCGCGGCGGTGGTCGCCGGCGCGGTGCTGTTCGTCCTCGTGCGCCACGCGGTCGGCGGGCCGCCCACCGAGCCCGGGGCCCTCATCGTGCTGGTCTGGACCGCCTTCGCCGCGTCGATCGGGCACGCGATGCACAACCGGCGCGACTACGTGCGGGCGTTGGCGGACCGCGCAGAGCGGGCGGAGGAGACGCGGGAGGCGGTCGCCCGCGCCCGCGTCACCGAGGAGCGCGTGCGGATCGCGCAGGAGCTGCACGACGTCGTCGCCCATCACCTCGCGGTCGTCAGCGTGCACGCCGGACTGGCCGGGCGGACCGTGCGGGCGGCGCCCGACGTCGCCGAGGAGTCGCTGGGGCACGTCCAGGCGTCCGCCCGCGCTGCGCTCGACGAGCTCGGCGCCGTGCTGCGGCTGCTGCGCTCACCCGCACCGGAGGAGGGGACCCGGCCGATGCCCGGCACGGCGGACCTCCCCGAGCTGGTCGCGTCCTTCGCCCGCACAGGTCTCGAGGTGCGGACCAGCGTGCGGGGTGGGAGCGTCGCGCTCGACCCGGTCTGCGACCTGACGGTCTACCGGGTGGTGCAGGAAGCACTGACCAACGCCCACAAGCACGGGACCGGTCGGCAGGCGCAGGTCGAGCTGACCCAGGACCAGGCGGGTGTCGAGCTGGTCGTCTCGAACCCCGTGCCGTGGCCCGTGCGCACAGGGCCGGCCGGCACGGGCTTCGGGTTGACCGGCATGCATGAACGGGTGGCCGCCGTCGGTGGGCGGCTGCGCACCGGCGTGCACCCGGACGGGGTCTACCGGGTGGTCGCGCACATCCCCACGACACCGGCGCCCGGCGCGCCCGTCGCCGACCCGGACGCCGCACCGCCGGTGACGACCGACGCGGAGACCACGGCGTGATCCGGGTGCTGATCGCCGACGACCAGGCGCTGATCCGCGCCGGCCTGCGCGGGATCCTCGCCGCCGAGCCGGACATCGACGTGGTCGCCGAGGCGGCCGACGGCGCCGACGCGGTCGCGCGGGCCCGGGGCGAACGACCTGACGTCGTGCTGATGGACGTGCGCATGCCACACGTCGACGGGATCGAAGCGACCCGCCGGCTGCGTGCGGACGCCGCGCTGGACGGTGTGCACGTCCTCATCCTCACCACGTTCGAGACGGAGCAGCACGTCGCTGAAGCGCTGCGGGCCGGGGCGGACGGGTTCCTCGGCAAGGGCGCTCAGCCCGACGATCTGATCCGCGCCGTGCGCGTGCTCGCCGACGGCGGTTCGGTGCTGTCCCCGGCGGCGACCCGCGGTCTCGTCGACACCCTGCGCCGCACCGCCGAGCCGGTCCACGACGCGGCGCGGGCCCACAGGCTGCTGGCCGACCTGACGGCCCGGGAGCTGGAGGTGCTGCGGCACGTGGCCACCGGAGCGTCGAACGAGGAGATCGCCACCCTGCTGGCCATCGCCCCGCTGACGGTGAAGACCCACGTCAACCGGGCCATGACGAAGGTCGGTGCACACGACCGCGCCCAGCTGGTCGTCCTCGCGTACGAGGCCGGGATACTGCCGGTGCAGTAGCGGTGACCTCCCGCCCGCGCAGTAGCGCCGGTCGGCGGAACCCGACGTGGGCGTGACGACACCCGAACGCCGCGGCGGCAGGCTGGGACCATGACCAGCACCTCCACGGCACGGCCGGCGGTCCGATGATCGCCGTCGACCGGATCACCAAGTCCTACGGCACCAAGCGAGCCGTCGACGACCTGTCCTTCACCGTCCAGCCGGGCGTCGTCACCGGCTTCCTCGGCCCCAACGGTGCCGGCAAGTCCACCACGATGCGGGTGATCCTGGGCCTGGACCGGCCCGACTCCGGCAACGTCCTGGTCGCGGGCAAGGCCTACGTCGACCACGTCGCCCCGCTGCACGAGGTCGGCGCACTGCTCGAGGCGAGGGCGATCCACCCGGGCCGGTCCGCCTACGACCACCTGCTGGCACTGGCGACCACCACCGGGATCCCCCGTCGCCGGATCGGCGAGGTGATCGACCTGGTCGGGCTGACGGACGTCGCCCGCACGCGGGCCGGGGCCTTCTCGCTCGGCATGGGCCAGCGGCTCGGCATCGCCGCGGCACTGCTGGGGGATCCGGGCGTCATCATGCTCGACGAGCCCGTCAACGGGCTCGACCCCGAGGGCATCCTGTGGATCCGCACCCTGCTGCGTGAACTCGCCGCCGAGGGCCGGACGGTCTTCGTCTCCTCGCACCTGATCTCCGAGATGGCGCTGACCGCCGACCACCTGATCGTCGTCGGCCGCGGCCGGCTGATCGCGGACACCTCCGTCGACGAGCTGCGGCGCACGGCGGGGACGTCCATGGTGCAGGTGCGCTCGCCCCAGGCCGCGCTGCTCGCCCAGGCGCTGCTGGCCGACGGGGTCACGGTGACCTCGGGCGCCGACCCGCAGGAGCTCGAAGTCACCGGGCTGGACGCCGCGACGATCGGCGACCGCGCGTTCGCCGCAGGCGTCGTCGTCCACGCGCTCGTCTCGCACGAGATCTCGCTCGAGGACGCGTTCCTGCGACTGACCCACGACTCCGTGGAATACCAGCACGGCACGCTCGCCGGCACCGAAGGGATGGCCGCCTGATGAGTATCGACACCCGGACCCGGCCCGAACCGTCCGCCACCCCGTCGTCGTCGGCCGCCGCGACCGGCCTGCGCGCACCCGACGACGTCGCACGGCTCCGCGTGACCGGGCCTCGCGTCCTGCACTCCGAGTGGGTCAAGTTCCGCAGCCTGCGCTCGACGATCGTCACCATCGCGGTCGCCGTCGTCGTGATCGTCGGCTTCGGCGCCCTCGCCGCGGCCGTCGTCAGCGGCGATCTCGCGCAGCCGTCCGGCCCGGGGGGCGGCGGGGGTGACGGCCACGGGTTCGGCGGCGCCGACCCGACGAGCATCTCCCTGGCGGGGATGACGCTGGCCCAGGTCATCATGGGCATCCTCGGCGTGCTGGCGGTCACCGGCGAGTACTCCTCCGGCATGGTGCGAGCCACCTTCGCAGCCGTGCCACGCCGCCTGCCCGTGCTCTGGTCCAAGGCGATCGTCGTCGGTGCCGGCACGCTCGCCGTGGCGGTGCCCGCCGCCCTCGTCGCGTTCTTCGTCGGACAGGCCGTGCTCGGCGCCGATGCGAACGCGGCGCTGTCCGACGACGGGGTGCTGCGGGCCGTGCTCGGCTCCGCCGCCTACCTGGCGGGCACGGCCCTGCTGGGTGTCGGCCTGGGTGCGCTCCTGCGACACACGGCCGGGGCGATCGGCGCCCTGTTCGGCCTCCTGCTGCTCGCGCCGGGCCTGCTGCCGCTGATCCTGCCGTCGTCGTGGTCCGAGACGATCGTGCCCTACCTGCCGTCCAACGCCAGCGCTGCCTTCACCTCCGTCACCCCGACCGACGGTCTCCTCTCCGCCGGCGCCGGAGCGGCCGTCCTCGTGCTGTGGGTCGCCGCCCTGCTGGGCGGCGCGGCGATCCTGCTCCGGCGGCGCGACGCGTAGAGGCCGCCGGCGACCTCAGGCGAGGATGCGGCAGACGTCGGCGTCGGTACAGTCGACGGGATCGAACCGCCGGGCACGCTCCTGGAGCTGCTCGAGCTCGTCCTGTAGCGCCGCGAGCTCCCGCATCCGACGCCGGACCTCGGCCAGCTTGCCGTCGACGAGCTGCGCCACGTGTGCGCACGGGGCGTGGCCGTGGTCCCGCAGATCGACGATGCCGCGGATCTGGACGAGCGTGAAGCCCGCTGCCTGGGCGGCGCGGACGAACCGCAGGCGCGCGACGGCGGAGCCGTCGTAGCTGCGGTACCCGTTCGCGCCCCGGACCGGTGGCGCCAGGAGGCCCCGACGCTCGTAGAAGCGGATGGTGGCGCTCGGCAGGCCCACCGCTCGTCCCAGATCGCCGATGAGCATGCCGCGCACCCTACCTCTTGACCTTGAACCAAGGATCAAGGTTTAGCGTCGTCGGTATGCAGATCACGTTGCTCTACTTCGACGGCTGCCCCCACTGGGAGATCGCGGACCGGCGGCTCGCCCAGCTCGCGACCGAACGCCCGGACGTCCACGTGACCCGGCAGCGCGTGGAGAGCGCCGACGAGGCCGAGCGGATCGCCTTCCACGGCTCGCCCAGCATCCTGGTGGACGGCGTGGACGCGTTCTCCGCCCCCGGAGCCCCGGTCGGCCTCACCTGCCGTCTGTACACCACACCGGAAGGCCCGGCCGGCGCTCCGACCCTCGACCAGCTCCGCGCGCTGGTCGACGAGCGCGCCTGACATCCCGGCCGCGGCGATCGGCTCAGCGGCGGGCGAGCAGTCGTCGCGACGCGAGGAGCAGGCCGAGCGCGAGACCGTACAGGAGGTGCTCGGCCAGGAAGGTGCCGTAGCCCACGGTCGCCGCCATGTGCGCGATCTGGTCTCCGCTGCCGAACAGCCTCGCCGCGACCGGCAGCACGACGAACGAGCTGACCAGGAAGACCATGGCACCCCACAGGACGCCACCGGCCACCAGGGCGGCACCGCGCAGGCGCGCCAGCGTCGCGGCGACGGCGAACACCAGCCCGTACATCGCTCCGATCATCATGTGGACCACCGCCCCGAGAACCGCGGGGCCGGCGACGAGGTAGTAGACGTGCCCCGCCATCGCCTCCTGCATCGACGCCATCAGCGTGCTCGGGGAGACGAAGGTGGAGGCGATGTGGTAGAGCGGCGTGAAGAACCCGACGTGCTGGTACGTCGCCGCCGCCATCATCGCGAACGCGGCCATGACCAGTGATCCCGCCATGCCGAAGAGGGCGCCGCGCAGGACGGCTGGCCCGATCCGGGTGGCCGCGCCGGCGGGAGTCGCGCGGGTCGAGATGTTGGCGGTCATCAGGTCCTCCAGGTCCGGAACGAGCACCGCGGTCGCGGTGCGCTGTCGAAACCCGATCCGTCGGGCGTCGCTTCCGCTCCGTGCCCTGGGGACCACCGGCAGGACCACGAGGGTGCCCCGCCGGCGCAGCGACGCCCGCACGAGGCGATGGGTCTGGGCGTCGGCGCTGCACCACCAGCAGTCGCGCAGGTGCGCACGTACCACCCGGGCGTCCCGCACCTCCAGCTCGCCGTCGACGTAGGCGTCGACCATCGCCCGCACCCGTCGGTGCACCAGGAGATTCATGCGTCGGGAACCTGCGCGGCGGCGCCCGTGATTCCCGGCGATCCCGTTCCGACGCCATGGAATCGCCCCGCCGCGGGAGGGGTTTCCTGGTGCGTGACCGAACCGGCCCGCGAACATCGCCAGAGCACGGCGTTCGACCGGTACGTCGTGCCGGAGATCCCCGTGCTGTACCGCGTCGCGCTGTCGCTGACGGGCCAGCCGGCCGACGCCGAGGACCTGGTCCAGGACACACTGGTCCGCGCCTACCGTGCGGTGGACCGGTTCGACGGTGCACACCCCAGGGCATGGCTGCTGACGATCATGCGCCACACGCACCTCAACCGGGTTCGCGGACGTTCGGCGGTGCTGCTGCGCGACGGGGAGGTCGCCGAGCTCAGCGACGTCCGCCTGGTCGCTCCCTCGGCCGAAGACCTCGTCGTCTCCGACGTCTTCGAGGCCGTGGTCGTCGAGGCGCTCGGCGCCCTTCCCGACAAGCACCGCGCGGTCGTCACCCTGGTCGACGTCGAGGGCCTGTCCTACCAGGAGGCGGCCGACGCGCTCGGCGTACCTCGCGGCACGATCATGAGCCGGCTGCACCGCGCACGTGCCCGGATCCGCACGCGCCTGACCGCCGCCGGTCTGGCCCCCCGGAAGAGGTTGATGTGATGGTCCACTCCACGCTCTCGCGCTCCGGGTGCCTGCGGGTCACCCTGGTGCTGCAGTCGTACCTCGACGGCGAGCTCGACCCCGCCGCCTCGGCGATCGTCGCCGAGCACCTCGAGGAGTGCCGCCGGTGCGGACTCGAGGCGAGCACCTACCGGACGATCAAGGCCGCGATCGCACAGGCAGGCCGCGGGGTTCCCGCGGTCGACCCCGCGGCCGTCGATCGGCTGCGCCACTTCGCTCACGACCTCGCCGAACCCGAGGAGTGAGTCCCGCCCGATCAGAACGAGAGGATCTGGTATCCCTCTCCGACCAGCTGGCGGATGCTCACGTGCCCCTTGTACTCCCCGAGGAGCGGCCAGCCTGCGGCGGTGAGGGGCTCCGCGACACCGTGGGCGCGGCTGCAGAACCCGCACGCGCCCCGGGTCACCCCGCGCAGCTTCTCGACCAGCGGGGCGAGCTGGTGGTCCGGAGCGCTCGCGGCCGCGAGGGTGTCGACCCCGGAACCGTCGTAGACGACGGTGACGTCGTCGCCCGCCTCCAGGAACTCGACCGCGGTCATCAAGCCGCGGTACGCCCGGGCCAGGTCCTTGGCGGCGTCCTCGTAGATGACGATCGCGACGCGTTGACGAACCGCTGCTGCAGTGCTCATGGGAGGCCTCCGACGTGCGGGGACGCCCGTGCGGCGTCCCGGTCGGTGAGGGAACCCGGTCGCGTGCCGTCCGCTTCCATCCCTGCCGCCCGGACCTCCGCCCCGGTAGCGTTCCCCCGCGACCACCCGCCCGCCGAGGAGGAGCCCGATGCCCGACCGGATCCGCACGGTGCTGGGCGACCTGCCCGCCGACGGCCTGGGCGTCTGCAACTACCACGAGCACCTGTTCCAGGTGTCCCCGCTGCTGCGAGGCGACGAGCTGGACGACGAGGCGGCGAGCGCCGCGGAGGTGACCAGCCTGCTCGCCGCAGGCACCCACGCGATGGTCGAGGCGACCCCCACGGGGCTGGGTCGCGACCCCGAGGCCGTCGCCCGCATCAGCGCCGCCACCGGTCTGACGGTGGTCCACACCTCCGGGGCGCACCGCGACGAGCACTACGCGCCCGGCCACTGGCTGCCGGGGTGCGACGAGGACGACCTGGCCGCCCGCTTCGAGCGCGACGTCGTCGAGGGTCTGCCCGCGCGCGACGAGCGCGACCGCGGCGCGGTGGCGCGGGGACCGGGCGGCGAGCCCGTGCGTGCGGGGATCGTCAAGGCGGGCGTCGGGTACTGGCGGATCAGCGCGTTCGAGCGCCGGGTGCTCGCCGCGGACGCCCGGGTGGCCGTCCGCACCGGCGTGCCTGTGATGGTGCACCTCGAGCACGGCTCCGCGGCGTGGGAGGTGCTGGCCGCACTGGCGGTCGGGGGCCTCGCCGCCGATCGCGTGGTGCTGGCGCACGCGGACCGCAACCTCGACCCGGGCCTGCATGCGGAGCTGACCCACGCGGGCGCGTACCTCGGTTACGACGGCCCGGCCCGGCACCGCGAGGCGCCGGACTCGGCGATCCTCGACTGCCTGGAGCGCGTGCTCGCCGACGGCGACAGCCACCGCGTGGTGCTGGGCGGCGACGTCGCGCGCCGGTCCCGGTACCGCGCGTACGGGGGGATGCCCGGCCTCGACTACGTCCAGACGAGGTTCGTGCCGAGGCTGCGGGCGCGGGTGGGTGACCAGCTGACCGACCGCGTGCTCGTCGGGAACCCGAAGCGGCTGCTCACACTGGGGGGCGTCCGCCGGTAAGCGTTGTCTCGCCTACAGTGTGGGCCCAGGCAGCACGACGACGGCGCGGAGGGCCCATGGCACGGATCATCGACGTCGCGCGGTTGGCCGGGGTGTCCACGGCGACCGTCTCCCGCGTGGTCAACGGCATGCCCGTGCGACCGGACCTGGCCGAGAAGGTGCGCCAGGCGGTCGACGAGCTCGGGTACACCCCCGACCGGACGGCGCGCACGCTGCGGCGCGGGCGCAGCGACGTGATCGCCCTGGTGCTGCCGGACATCGAGAACCCGTTCTTCACGTCGGTCGCCCGCGGCGTGGAGGACGTCGCCTCACGTTCCGACCTGTCGGTGGTGCTGTGCAACACGGACGACGACCCGGCCAAGGAGCAGCGGTACCTGCAGATCGCCCGGGACGAGAACATGCTCGGCGTGGTGCTGGCCCCCGCGACGAGCGAGCCGCAGCTCGACGCGTTCCTCGCGCAGGGCCGCCCGGTGGTGGTGCTGGACCGGCGCGTGGCCGCGCCGGTGGACCAGGTGACGTTCGACAACCTGGAGCTGGGCCGCATGGCGACGCAGGCGCTGATCGACGCCGGCTGCCGACGCATCGCCTGTGTCACCGGCCCCGTGGAGACCACCACCGCCGTGGACCGCGCGACGGGCTGGCGGCAGGCGCTGGAGGCCGCCGGGATCGAGGTGGACACCGACCTGCTGCGCCACGCCGACTTCCGCGTCGAGGGCGGCTTCCGCGCCGCGACGGAGCTGCTCCGGCTCGACCCGCTGCCCGACGCGCTGCTCGCGACCAACAACCTCGTCGGCGTCGGGGCGCTGCGCGCGCTGGCAGGCCTGACGCGACGCCCGCACCCGAAGGTGGGGATGATCGGCGACCTCCCGTTCTCCACGGGTACGCCGCCGGACCTCACCCTGGTGCCGCTGCACCCTCGGCGGATGGGGACGCGGGCCGCCGAGATGCTCCTCGAACGGACCGCCGGACTGGTCGAGCCGCCGCGCACGGTGGTCCTCGCCGCGCACGGCCCCTTGTCGATGTAGTCGACTCGGGGATCCTCGGAGCGGTCGAGGAGTCGTGGACCCGTCGTCGTGAAGATCAGAGCTCACAGGAGGTCCGTCGTGAAGAACCCCGTGCCGTTCAACGGCTTCATCCAGGTCGCCGTCGTCGTGGAGGACATCGAGGCGGCGATCGACGCCTGGTGCGAGCTCTTCGACGTCCCGCGCCCGCAGGTCCGCGTCACCGAGGCCGTGCCGAACCCCCAGGAGCACTACCGCGGCGAGGTGGCTGCGTACGGCCTGAAGTTCGCGGTGATCGACGCGGCCGACCGGGGCTTCGTCGTCGAGCTGCACGAGCCGGACCACAACCCCTCGACCTTCCGCGAGTTCCTCCAGGAGCACGGCCCGGGCGTGCACCACCTCGGCTTCGAGGTGGGCGAGGCGCGCGACGCCGTCGTCGCCGAGCTCGAGGAGAAGGGCTACCCGGTCCGCAACGTCGGCATGTACCCCGACGGCAGCTGGACCATCATCGACGGCGAGTCGACGCTGGGGGTCAACCTCAACATCAAGCCCCACGCGTGAGCGGCCGGCGGGGGCACCGTGCCCCCGCCCCCGTCACCGACCCGACGTGGACCGTACGGGCTGCGACGCGCGCGGACTGCCGGCCCCGTCAGCTCTCGGCGCCCGGCGCCGCCGCCGCGTAGATCGCGTCGATCACCATCATGTTCCCCACGATGTCGGCACCCTCGGTCGGCACCGGCGCCCCCTCGAGCACCGCCTGCGCCAGCGCGTCCAGCTGGTAGTCGTAGGTCTCGCGCGCCCCGATCGTGGTGCGACGGGTGACGCCGTCCACCGTCAGCGTCACGCTGTGACCGTTGTGCGGAAGGCAGGGGTTGTCCACGACCAGCTCGCCGCGCGTGCCGCGCGCCACCAGCTTCGCGGAGAACGGCACGGGGTCCATGGTGCAGTGGACCCGCGCGCCGATCCCCGACGGGAAGCGCAGGAACGCCTCCGTGGTCTGGTCGGCCCCCAACGCGTTGGGCAGCTGGGTGGCGGACACCACGTCCGGCTCCTCGCCCGCGAACGTGCGCACCCAGTGCACCGGGTAGCACCCCAGGTCCATCAGGGCGCCGCCCCCCACCGTCGGGTCGTGCCGGATGGAGGCGGCGTCGTACGGGATCGAGACGTCGAACCACGCGTCGAGCGACTGGACGTCGCCCAGGACGCCGGAGTCGCGCACCGCGAGCCAGTGCGCCGTGAGCGGGTGGTACCGGTCGTGGAACGCCTCGATCAGCCGCCGGCCGGTGCGCCGGGACGCCTCGACCATCGCCGCCGCCTCGGTGGCGTCCATCGCCGCGGGCTTCTCGCACAGCACGTGCTTGCCGGCCTCGAGCGCCGCGATGGTCAGCGGGGCGTGACCCGAGGGCGGCAGCGCGTTGTAGACCACGTCGATCGAGTCGTCGGCCAGCAGCTCGTCGTAGGAGTCGTACGCCGTCGGGATCCCGTGCTCCGCCGCGAACGACGACGCCGCCCCGGGCCGGCGGGACGCGACCGCCGCCACGACGAAGTCGTCGCGCCGGCGCACCGGCCGGATCACGGCCTGGGGTGCGATCCCCGCCGCGCCGAGAACACCGATCCGCAGGACCACTGCCGCTCCCCTCGTCGTGCGACGGGCGTCAGAAGACGCTGTAGCCGCCGTCGATCGTCAGGACCGAACCTGTCATGAAGCTGGACGCGTCGCTCGCCAGGAACACGACGGCACCCCCCAGCTCCTCCGGCTCCCCCGCGCGCTGCTGCGGCGTGTCCTCGATCCAGTACCGGTGGAAGCGCGGCTCGTGGATCGGCGACATGTCGGTGTGCATGTAGCCGGGCGCGAGGGCGTTGACCCGCACACCGTACGGTGCCCACTCGGCCGCCAGCGACCGGGTGAGGTGGTGCACGGCGGCCTTCGACGCGTTGTAGGCCGGCTGCCACTGCGGGCGGTTGACGATCGCGGCGGACATCGACCCGATGTTCACCTGCACGCCGCCGCCGCGCTCGATCATGTGCCGGCCGAACACCTGGCTGGCGATCCAGACGCCGGTGAGGTTGACGTCGATGACCGCGTCCCACTCCTCGTCCGGCACCTCGGCGGCCGGCCGGTGGAAGCAGACACCCGCGTTGTTCACCAGCACGTCGACCCTGCCGAAGGCGGCGACCGACTCCGCGAGGATGCGCTCGACGTCGGCCCGCTTCGTCACGTCCCCCAGCGCGACGGCCGTGCCGACCCCCAGCTCCTGCAGCTCGGCCGCCACCTGCGCCGCGAGCGCGGCGTCGCGCCCGTTGACCACGACGTTCGCGCCGGCCTCCGCCAGCGCCCGCGCCATCGCCCGCCCCAGGCCACGGGTGGAACCGGTGACCAGCGCGGTCTTGCCCGCGAGGCGGAACGTGTCCAGGACGTTCATGGGTCCTCTCCCTCAGTTGACGTCGAAGGGGTTCGCGCCGATGCGCACCCCGGTGTCCAGCGCGGCCAGGTCGGCCAGGTCGGCCGGGTCCAGCTCGACGCGCACGGCGCCGAAGTTCTCGACGATCCGCGCCGGAGTCACCGACTTGGGGATCGCCACGTTGCCGATCGCCAGGTGCCAGGCCAGCACCACCTGAGCGGGGGTGGCGTCGCGCTCGCGCGCGATGCGCACCACCACCTCGTCGGACAGTAGACCCGTCTTGGCCTGGCCGAGCGGTCCCCAGGCCTCCGTCACCACGCCGAGCGCGGCGTCGGCCGCCCGGACGTCCGCCTGCTGGAAGTACGGGTGCAGCTCCACCTGGTTGACCACCGGCGCGACGCCGGTCTCGGCCACCAGCCGCTCGAGGTGCTGCGGCTCGAAGTTGGAGACCCCGATCGAGCGGACCCGGCCCTCCTCCTTCAGCCGGACGAAGGCGCGCCACGTCTCGACGTAGAGGTCGCGCGCCGGCGCCGGCCAGTGGATGAGGAACAGGTCCAGCACCTCGACGCCGAGACGCGCCACGGACTCGTCGAACGCCCGCAGCGTGCTGTCGTAGCCCTGCAGGTCGTTGCGCAGCTTGGTGGTGACGTACAGCGGGGCGTCGAGCCGGGCGAGCGCCCGGCCCACCGCGGCCTCGTTGGCGTACCCCTGCGCGGTGTCGACCAGCCGGTAGCCCGCCTGCGCCGCGGCCGCGACCGCCGCCTCGGCCTGCTCGTCGGTCATCTGGAAGACGCCGATGCCCAGCCGCGGGATCGTCGTGCCGTCCGAGAGGGTCAGCTCCGGGTCGAGCGCCATGCTCAGTCCTCCCCGATCGGGTAGGCGACGTAGGCCAGGCGGGTGCCGTCCGGTGCCCAGCTGCCGACATTGATCGTGCCCTGCCCGCCGACCGGCAGGTGAGCCAGGTCCCGCGTGGTGCCGTCGGCCTCGATCAGCCGGACGTAGACGTCCTTGTCCGCCGGGTGCCCCAGCGTGCCCGGCGGGAAGCTGATGTAGGCGATCCGGGTGCCGTCCGGGGACGGGTGCGGGAACCAGTTGACCCGCTCGTCGAACGTCAGCTGCTCCACGCCGGACCCGTCCGCGCGCATCCGGAACAGCTGGGCGTGGCCGGGCGTGCGGGAGCCGCGCTCGGAGTTGAAGTAGATCCACTGGCCGTCGGGGCTGAACTCGGACCCGTCGTGCGGGAACGGTGCGTCGGTCAGCTGGATGTCCTCGCCGCCGTCGGCCGGGATCGTGTACACCTGCGTCGTCACCGAGCCGTCGGAACCGGCCTGCAGCCCGATGTAGGCCAGCAGGGTGCCGTCCGGCGAGATGCCGTGCAGGTAGTAGCGGAAGCCCGGACCGTGGTCGTTGGAGACGCGGCGGGCCACCCCGGTGGCGAACGGCACCTCGTAGAGGTGGCCGTCCTCGGCGGAGACGAACACGCTGGTCCCGGCCGGGTGCAGCACGTGGTCGTTGTTGATCTCGGGGACGCCGCCGAGCGGGACCTCGGCGGGCTCGCCGCCCGTCGCCGGCAGCCGGAACAGCCTCCCGTCGCCGTTGATCACCAGGTCCGCCCCGTCCGGCGTCCAGTTGGGCGCCTCGAACAGCAGGCTGTCCGACGAGTGGACCAGGGTGCTGACGCCGGTCGCGACGTCGACGACGTGGAGCTCCGCCCGCTGGCGCGGGGCGAGGGTGCGAGGGGCCATGCGACTCACTCCTGGTTGCTGAAGGCGGCGTCGAACGACGCCGTCGGGAGGGGCCAGAGCTGGGAGCGGACGAAGGAGACGGCCTGGGCCGCACCGTGCAGCCGGTCCATGCCGGCGTCCTCCCACTCCACGGAGATCGGGCCGGTGTAGCCGATGGACTCCAGGGCGCGGAACGCGTCCTCCCACGGCACGTCGCCGTGGCCGGTCGAGACGAAGTCCCAGCCCCGGCGCGGGTCGCCCCACGGCAGGTGCGACCCGAGCACCCCGGCCCGCCCGGTGCGCGGCCGGATCCGGGTGTCCTTGCAGTCCACGTGGTAGATCCGGTCGGCGAAGTCGACGATGAAGCCCACCGGGTCGATGTTCTGCCACATCATGTGGCTCGGGTCCCAGTTCAGGCCGAACGCCTCACGGCGGTCCACGGCGTCGAGCGTGCGCACCGTGCTCCAGTAGTCGTACGCGATCTCGCTCGGGTGCACCTCGTGCGCGAACCGCACGCCCTCGGAGTCGAACACGTCGAGGATCGGGTTCCACCGGTCCGCGAAGTCCTGGTACCCCGCGTCGATCACCGCGGCCGGCACCGGCGGGAACATCGCCACGTAGGGCCAGATCTTCGAGCCGGTGAACCCGACCACGGTGTCCACCCCCATCGCCCGGGCCACGGTGGCGGTCAGCTTCAGCTCGGCCGCCGCGCGCTGCCGCACCCCTTCGGCGTCCCCGTCGCCCCACACCCGGGAGCCGACGATCGCCTGGTGCCGGAAGTCGATCGGGTCGTCGCACACGGCCTGGCCCTTGAGGTGGTTCGAGATCGCCCACACCTTGAGGTTGTGCCGCTCGAGGATCTCCAGCCGCCCCCGCAGGTACTCCGGGTCCTCCGCGGCCCGCCACACGTCCAGGTGCTCGCCGGAGCAGGCGATCTCCAGGCCGTCGTAGCCCCACTGCTCGGCGTACGTCGCCACCTGCTCCAAGGAGAGGTCCGCCCACTGCCCGGTGAACAGCGTCACCGGGTGCGTCGACTCGCTCATCGCCATCCCCTTTCAGGCGTCCAGGCCGGAGACGTAGTCGTAGGAGGCGCGCAGCGCCTCGAAGATGTCGCCGGCGTACTCGTCGAACTCGATGACCCGCACCGCGTCCGGGGCGGCGGCGACGATCGCGGGCACGTCCAGCGCACCGGCGCCCACCACCGTCTGGGTCTCCTTGGACAGCGGCAGCGTGCCGTCCTTGACGTGCAGGTACGTCACGCGCTTGCCGAGACGTCGCAGCAGCGCCGGAGCGGCGACGCCGCCCACCTCTGCCCAGAACGTGTCGACCTCGAGGATCACGTCCTCGTCGAGCAGCGACGCCAGCACCTCCAGCGCGGGAGTCCCGTCCACGGTGCCCTCGAGCTCCTGCGCGTGGTTGTGGTAGCCGATCTGGATCCCGTGGTCGCGGGCGGCCGCCGCGGCCGCGTTGAGGCCCGCCGCCGCCGCGGCGACGCCGGCCCGGTCGTTCCAGTCGACGTCGATGCGCGGGTCGACCACCGTGCGCATCCCCAGCGCCTTCGCCGCCCCCAGCACCGCGTCGAGGTCTTCGCCCACCAGATGGGCGTGGCCGGACAGCGCGGTCAGGCCGCGCTGGGGCAGGAGCCTCGCGTACTCGTCGGCCAGCTCGACGAAGCCGAACAGCTCCACCGTGGTGAAACCGATTTCTGCGATCCGCGACAGCGTGCCCGGCCGGTCCTCGGCCAGCGCGTCGCGCGCCGAGTACAGCTGGACGGAGAGCGTCGACATACCGATCCCTACCTCACCGCGCGCCGGTGGCGCGCCTCGCCGAACCGGTCCCGGCACACCGTCGGGACCTTGCTACGCAACCTCGACCCACGTCCCTGCCCGCGCGGACGCCAGCACCGCCTCGGTCAGCCGAGCGGCGCGCAGCCCGTCGGCGAACGTCGGCATGCCTGCGGGCCGGTCGCCGGCCGCCGCGGCGTAGACGTCCGCCACCAGGCCGTTGAAGCAGTCCTGGTAGCCCTGCGGGTGCCCGGGAGGCAGCACCGAGTACCGCTGCGCCTCCGCGGCGGCCGTCCCCGCGCCGCGCTGCAGCAGCGTGGTGGCCTCCCGGCCGCCCACCCAGAGCGTCTCCGGCAGCTCCTGGTCGAACGCGAACGACGCGTTCGCGGCGTCCAGGGAGAACCAGAGCCGGTTCTTGCGACCCGGCGTGATCTGGCTGGCCACCAGCGAGCCGATGGCGCCCCGGTCGGTGCGGAACAGCACCGTCGCGGCGTCCTCCGTGGTGACCGCCCGCGCGACGCCGCCCGACCGCCGCTCCGGGACGGCAGTGGTCACCTGCGCGGCCAGCGCGACGATCCGGTGGCCGGTGGCGAACTCGACCAGGTCGCACCAGTGCACGCCGATGTCCGCGAACGTGCGCGAGGCGCCGCCGAGCGCCGGGTCCACCCGCCAGTTCGTGTCCTCCGCCGTGGAGAGCCAGTCCTGGAGGTAGGAACCGTGGATCAGGTGCACCGGCCCGGCGGTGCCCGAGGCGATGCGTGCCCTCGCCTCCCGCACCGTCGGGTAGTACCGGTAGACGAACGGCACACCCGTCACCACTCCCGCCGCCCCGGCGGCCGCCACCAACCGCGCCGCGTCGCCCGACGAGGTCGCGAGCGGCTTCTCGCAGATCACGTGCTTGCCGGCGGCGATCGCCGCCTCCGCGAGGGGCGCGTGCAGGTGGTTGGGCGTGCAGATGTGGACCACGTCGACGTCGGGCGACTCGATGAGCGCCTGCGCGGAGGGCGCGCCCCAGGCCGCACCCAGCCGGGCCGCGGCGCCGCCGGCCCCGCCCGCGTGGGACGTGTGCGCGACGGCGGCCAGCGTGCCGCCCGCGGCTGCGACCGCGCGCGCGTGCACCGCGCCGACGAACCCGAGGCCGATGATCCCGGAGCGCAGGCCGGACCGCCGAAGACCCGTCACCCCGCCGAACGCCTGTGTCGACGGTGACCGAGCCATGGCGCGATCCTGCCCTTCGCCCGTCGCGGCGGTCAAAGCGCTGCGCTCACGCGTGGTCCAGCCAGTGCTCGGGGCCCGGCGTCAGCGACTCCAGCTCGTCCCAGAGCTCGTCGGGCAGGGTCGTGCCCGCGGACTGCAGCAGCGGTCCGATGCGCTCGGGCCTGCTGATGCCGACCACCGTGGTGTCGACGCGCGGGTCGCGCAGCGAGAACTGCAGCGCGGCCGTCGCCAGGTCCGTACCGTGCCGCTCGCACGCCGCCGCCATCGCCGCGACCGCCGCCAGCGTCTCCGGCTCGGCCGGCCGGTAGCCGTAGGTGCTCACCCCGCCGTGGGGGTCGGCCAGCAGTCGCCCACCGTAGACGGCCGCGTTGAAGATCCCCAGACCGTCCGCGCGCGCACGGTCGAACGTGTCCCCGGCGCTGCGGTCCACCAGGCTCCAGCGGCTGTGGATGAGCACCGCCTCGTACACGCCCAGATCCAGGTGCCGGTTGATCACCCCGAGGTTGCCCGCCGCCACGCCGAGGTGGCCGATCTCGCCCTCGTCGCGCAGCCGCACCAGGGTCTCCACCGCGCCGCCCGGCGCCATGAGCACGTCCTGGTCGTGGAACTCCGGATCGTGCAGGTGCACCAGCGGCAGCACGTCCAGCCCCAGCCGCTCCTTGCTCTCGCGCACCGACGCGCGCACCCGCTCGCCCGAGTAGTCCGCACCGCGCGCGTCCACCTTGGTGATCACGAGGAAGTCGTCGGGCACGCCGCCCGCCTGCGCCAAAGCCGCGCCGATGCGCCGCTCGCTGTCACCGTCCGAGTAGCCGTTCGAGGTGTCGACCGCCCGGATCGGCGAGCCCAGGACCTCCGCCACCACCGCGATGCCCACGTCCTCCGGCGTGTCGTGGCCCGACACCCACGCCATGCTCCCCAGCGGTCCGGCACCCAGGGTGACGGCCGTGACGTCGAGACCGGTGGCCCCGAGCTTCCTGGTCCAGCCGGGTCCGCCGACGATCATCTCCGCCCACCCTTCGTCATCGATGACACCTGCGATCACATCGGTTCGAGGTGGAACCCGCGCCACCGGACCACCGACTCCGGCGCCCAGCGGTCCTGGCCCATCCCCGGGTCGTTGTCGTGGACCTCCAGCGCGATGTGACCCGCGCGGCCCAGGAGGCCCGCCACCGCGTCGCGGTCGTACGTCGGGTGGACCATCGCGCCCGTGTCCAGCTCGTAGACCTTGACGCCGTTGACCCACGTGGTCAGCACCGGGAAGGCGCCGACGCAGCGCACCGTCAGCCGGTTCCAGTCCCCCCAGCGCCAGGCACCGAAGAAGTCGGCGGCGGGCGCGGCGTACGCCAGGTGGCCCCGCTTGTGATCGGTCACGGGCTCCAGCGTGGTGGCCGGGTCCTCCTCGACGAGGCCCACCGGCCGGCCCTCGTCGTCCCGCGCGACGTCGACGTTGTACGCGAGCGCATGGAAGCCGCCGATGCCGTTGCCGTAGAAGCCGGCGATGCCGCCGGACCGCCGGTGGTCCACGAGCACCTGGAAACCCTGCGAGCCGATGTCGCTGGCGCGCAGCAGGACGCCCGTGTCGGCCGGCCAGTCGGGCCGGACCTCGAACGAGAGCTCGAAGTCCCCGTACGTCCCGTCCGTCACCAGGTACCCGCCGTAGCCGCAGCCCGGCGGGTCCTGCGTCCCGACGATCGCGCCGTCCTCCACCGTCCACCGCCCGCTGGTGGCGGCCGCCTCCCGGTACTGCCGGGACGTCCGGTCCGGCTCGGGCCCTCCCGGGTAGGGCGGCACCGGCAGCCGGGGCACCGCGTGCCAGCCGGCGAGGCTCTCGCCGTCGAACAGCTCCGTCACGTCGCCGTGGTCCTCTCCGTCACTTGATCGCCCCCGCCGCCATGCCGCGCTCGAAGTGCCGCTGCAGGCTGACGTACGCGATGATCTCCGGCAGCGCGGCCAGCACGGCCCCGGCCAGGATCTTCGTCTGGTCGTCGGTGTACTGCGTCTTGAACGAGTTGGGCAGCTGCGTCACCACCATGTGGCCCGGGGTCTGCCCCAGCAGCACCACCGGGAGCAGGTAGGCGTTCCAGGCGTTGATCAGCACCAGCACGATGATGGCGACCGCCATCGGCTTCACCAGCGGCACCAGGATGTGCCAGAACTGCCGCCAGGTCCCCGCGCCGTCGATGCGCGCCGCCTCGAACAGCGCGTCCGGGATGCCGTCGATGTAGCTGCGGGTCAGCAGCACCGTGAAGGGGATCTGCAACGCCGCGATCGGGATGATCACCGCCCAGTAGGTCCCCGCGATGCCCACCTTCGAGACGGTGATCACCAGGGGGGTCAGCAGCACCACCTCGGGCATCGTCAAGGCGCCCATCAGCAGCCAGAAGTAGACCTCCTTGCTGCGGATGCGCAGCTTCGAGAAGCCGAACGAGGCCGTCATCGTCAGGAAGTAGACGATCGCGATGGTGAACACCGAGATGATGATCGAGTTGCGGAAGTACAGCCAGAAGCCCGGCAGCCCGATCACGGACGCGTAGTTGCCCCAGCCGCGGCCCTGGAGCGAGCCGTAGACCATCGTGTACAGCGGCACGACGAAGGGCACCACCATGACGGCCAGCACGAGCGTCAGGCCGATGCGCGCGGCGCGCCCCCGGATCTCGAACATCAGGCTCGCCACTCCCTCGCGATGCGGCGTCCGGGCCGGCTCTCACGGGCCGACAGGCTCATGATGATCGAGACGCCGAGCGCCAGGAACAGCAGCAGGATCGACAGCGCCGCCGCGTAGCCGAAGTGCTGGGAGACGCCGAACAGCTCGGCGTAGATGTACGTGCCCAGGAACTCCGAGGAGTGCGCCGGGCCGCCGGCGGTGATGAGGTACGGGTAGTCGAACAGCTTGAGCGCCGTGATCGCGTTGAGGATCGCCAGCGAGAGGATCGTCGGGCGCAGGTTGGGCACGACGACCGAGACCAGGGTCCGGACGTTGCCGGCGCCGTCGATGCGCGCCGCCTGGATGATCTCCGGGTCGATCTGCCCCATCGATGCGTAGAACAGGATGAACGCCATCCCGATGGAGCTCCAGATCTGCACCGCGATGATCACCCAGAGCGCCGTGGCCGGCTGGATCCAGTTGGGCGTCAGGCTGCCGAGCCCGACGTGCGACAGGAGCCAGCCGACCCACTCGGTCCAGATCCGGTTGCCCGTCGCGTCCACGCGGAGCAGCCCCAGGTGCTGCAGGATCCAGTTGATCGGGCCGTCCACGGCGAACACGCGCCGGTGGACCGGGGCCATGATCGCCGGCGCGATCACCACCGGAACGAAGATGACCACCTTGAAGAAGGTCGACGCGTAGACCCTGGAGTGCAGGATCGCCGCGAAGACGATGCCCATCGTCGTCTGGACCACGAAGGCCGCGACGAAGAACACCAGCGTGTGGCGCAGGCTGGTCCAGAACAGCGCGCTGTGGAACGCCCGGACGTAGGAGTCGAGGCCGACGACGGACGCCGGCCTCGGGGGCCGCCAGTCCCACGGGAGCAGCGAGATGTACCCCGAGTACCCGATGCTGAAATAGATCAGCCCGAAGACGAAGACGAAGCCCGGGAGGATCCAGCCGAGCCCCGAGGGGGTCCGGTGGCGGTGCCCCGTGCGGGCGCCGCCACCGGACCTCGACCGTGCGGCCGGCTTCAGAGGGCTGTCGGACGCTGTCGCGGTCGACGTCGTCATCGGCTGTCGTTCCCTCTCGTCCCGGCCACGGGTGTGCTCACTGCGCAGGCAGGTCCACCGAGTCGGCCTCGGCCTGCTTCGCGATGTCCTGCGAGCTGACCGAACGGTCGGCGAGCGCCTGCTGCACCGCGATCACCTGCGCGTTGCCGGTCTCCGCCGAGATGTACAGGTTGCGCGACTCCTTCGCGGCCGCCGCGTCCGCGAAGAGCTTCTTGAACGCCGGGATCTGGATGTCCGGCGACACCAGGCCCAGGTTGTTCCAGTCCGCCTCGACCCCCACCAGGCCGGGCACCAGGTCGATGGCGTTCGCCACGTCCTGCTGGCCCTCCTTGGTCGCGGTCAGCCACATGACGAACGTCTTGGCCGCCTCGAGGTTCTTGGTGTTCTGGTTGATCGCGATGCCGTAGTCCGCCTCACCGACGTACTGGGGGATGTTGCCCTTGCCGGCGAAGTCCGGGCTGACCATCGGCATCATCGTGAACGGGACCGGGTTCGAGACCCCGGCGCCCTCCATGGAGTTGAGCATCGACTCCTTCGCGGCGTACTGCGCGTACCAGGTGCCCATCTGCACGATGGCGGCCTTCTGGGACAGGAAGTTGTTGTTCGACTCCGGGTACTGCTTGATGGAGGTCGCGTCCTGCCCGATGATCCCGTCGTCCTGCATCTGGCGCATCATGTCGAGCGCCTGGACCATCACCGGGTCGTCCCAGCTGCGGTCGCCGTGGAGCGCGGCCATGTAGTAGTCCGGCTCGATCGAGTTGGTGATGGTGCGCAACAGCTCGGTGGAGAACGTGTCGGTCGAGTTGGTGCCCATGGTGAAGCACTGCACGCCGTTGCTCTGGAACGTGTCGCACGCCTTCTTGAGGTCGGCATACGTCTTGAGCTCGGTGGGCACGCCGTACTTGTCGAACAGGTCCTTGTCGATCCAGAAGAACCCGGCCGCGACGCCGCCGAGCGGAAGGGCCACCACCTTGTCGCCGACGCTGAGCTGGTCGACGTACCCGGTGGCGAACATGTCCTTCCAGCCGTCGCCCAGCTCGGCCTGCGCCACGGGCGTCAGGTCCATCGCGTAGTCGCCCCACAGCTGCTTGCCACCGACGTTGCCGCCGGCGGACACGTCGAAGATGTCGGGGCCCTGCCCGGTCTGGAACGCGGTCGACATCGTCGGCGCGTAGTCGGCGTTCTCGTAGTTCGTGTACTGGATGGTGATGTCCGGGTACACCTCGTTGAACGCGGCGATGTACTTCTCGGCCACCGGGGTGTCCGGAGTCCAGCCCCACCACGTGACGGTGCCGGACGCTGCGGCAGCCGACGTCTCGGCCGACGTCTCGGTCCCTCCCGCGGACGTCGCCTCACCCGAGGTGGCACCAGCCTCGCCCCCACCTGCGCTGCAGGCGGTCAGAGCGACCATGCTGCCGACGGCCAACGCCGTGACGGCGACAGGCGTGAATCCACGCATTGTCCTGTTCCCTTCCGTGACTGCTCTGTCGTGAACGAAACATGTGCTGGGGGGCCCTCGGCTCTCGGTGCATCGCCTCCGGTTCGTCGGGTCCTCGTCGACCCATTCTGTAATCGATTACCGACACACTAACCTCGTACGCGCCCAACCGCAATCACGCCGCGATAACGATCCAGGGTCAGATGGACCGCGGCGTCGTGGCCCGCCGTCCTGCCGCCGCGCCGGACGCCGGACGAGTCGTCGTGCCCCCCATGTCCACCTCCCCGTACGGCCGGTGGGACCGTCCCGGCCCGCCGCATCGACAGCGCCGTGCCGGGCACCCTACGCCGCCACTCCGCTGCGCGACAGCGCAGCGCGACAGCACAGCGCGACACCACAGCGCGACACCACGGCGCCTCAGCCCGGCTGCACGTCGCGCCGGCGGAACCGGTCGACGCCGGCCCACGCCAGCAGCGCCGCCAGCGCCGTCATCGCCAGCAGGGGCGGCCAGGACATCGCCTCGAGCGGCTGGTAGGGCGTCGCGGCGAGCGGCAGCGCGTCGATGAACCACTGCGGCAGCCCGAACACCTCCCCCAGCATGGTGACGAACCAGCTGGCCGCCATGACGCCCCAGGTCACCGGGATCGCCAGTCGTGGCACCCACCCCCACAGCGCCACGCCGAGCCCGACGAACACCATGACCGCCGGCCAGTACGCCAGCGCCGCCAGCGCCAGGACGCCGCCTTGCGAGGGGTCGTCGATCGCCGATCCGTAGACCGACCCCAGCAGGTACCCGCCCACCAGGAGCAGCACCGCGGACCAGACCGCCGGGATCACCAGGCGCTGGAGCGCCCAGCGCCACCGTGAGATCGCGCCCGCCAGCTGCGGCTCGATCATCCCGCCGGCCTCGTCGGACCGCAGGGAGACGGTCGTCTGGGTGGCGAAGACCACCGTGATCAGGGCCATCATGCTGACGAGCAGCGACAGCAGGGCGGTCACGCCGGTCCCGCGCAGCAGGTCCTGGGTACCGGCACCGGCGTCGGACATCAGGTCCGTCATCGCCTCGACGACCGAGCCGAGCAGCATGCCGCCGAGCACCACCGCGACGGTCCAGCCGACGATCGGGTTGCGTTGCAGCCGCAGCGCGAGGCCCAGCGGCGAGGCGTAGCGCGCCGGGGCGGACGCCCGGCCGGTCCGTTGGGGCAGCAGGCCGGCGCCGAGGTCGCGGGTCGCCTCCAGCCGTGCGGCCAACGCCAGGAGTGCCAGCGCCAGGACGACGAGCAGCGCCAACGGCCACCACCGGTTGGCACCGTAGGCCTGCATCTGCTGGCCCCAGCCGATCGGTGACGCCCAGGACAGCCGTCCGTCGCCCAGGTCTCCGACCATCCGCAGCACGTAGAACGCCACGATCACGGTGGCGCCGAGGGAGTTGGCCCCGCGCGAGGTCGACGCCACCTGGCCCGCGACCGCACCGACGCCGAGCCCGACGAGCCCGACGCCGGCCACGGACGCGCCGAGCACCAGGGAGCCGGCGATGCCGGTCCCCTGCGGGTCGAGGGCACCACCGACGGAGACCAGCGCGATGCCGGCGCCGACGGCGAGGCACAAGGCGGCGTCGACCAGCCACGTCGCGGCCGAGTAGGCGTGCAGTCCGAGCATCCGCGAGCGCAGCAGCTCGGTACGGCCCAGCTCCTCGTCGGCCCGCCCGCTGCGCGTGACCAGGAACACCACGCCGACGGCGAGGGCGAGCACCACCGTCATCCAGCCTTTGGTCCACACGGCGCCGCCCAACGTGCCCGCCGCGGGCGACAGGCCGGTGAGCGCCTTGATGCCGGGCGTGTTGGACAGCGCCGCGAAGTCGTCGAGCGCCTGCTGCGTGACGAACAGCTCCCGGTAGTAGGTGGCGACGTACTGGTACATGCCGACGAGGACGACCAACCAGACGACGAGCCGCACCCGGTTGCGCCGCAGCACCAGCCGGACCATCGGGCCGATGCCGGCCAGCGTGTCGGACGCGGTGCGGGTGCGCGTCGGGACGGCGGTGGGCGCCTGGGCGACGGCGGTCACTTCCGGCCCCCGTTGGACACTGCGGCGAGCTCGTCACCGTAGTGCTGCAGGAACAGCTCTTCGAGCGACGGCGGGTTCGCGACCAGCGAGCGCGGACGCAGTGCCGCCACCGCGGCCAGGACGGCCGGCAGCTCGGCCTCGTCCACCGCGAACGACACGTGGCCGTCCTGCTGGTGCAGGTCGTGCACGCCGGGCAACGCGGCCAGGCGGTCGGCGCCCCCGTCCAGGACGACGGACACGGACGTGCGGGTCAGGTGCCGCAGCTGCGCCATGGTGCCGGCCTCGACGGTGACGCCCTCCCGGATGATCGCCACCCGGTCCGCGAGCTTCTCCACCTCGGCGAAGATGTGGCTGGACAGCAGCACGCTGCGGCCCTGCGCCTTGACCTCTCGGATCGACTCGGTGAAGGCCGCCTCCATGATCGGGTCCAGGCCGCTCGTCGGCTCGTCGAGCACCAGCAGCTCGGCGTCCGAGGCGAGCGCCGCGACGAGGGCGACCTTCTGCCGGTTGCCCTTGGAGTAGGTGCGTGCCTTCTTCGTCGGGTCCAGCTCGAAGCGCTCGAGCATCGCCTGCTTGCGCCGCGGGTCGAGCGGGCCGGAGATGCGGCACAGGATGTCGATCGCCTCACCGCCGGTGAGGTTGGGCCACAGCATGACGTCGCCGGGGACGTACGCGATCGACCGGTGCAGGCGCACCGCGTCGGCCCACGGGTCGCCGCCGAGCACGGCCAGGCGACCGCTGTCCGCCCGGAGCAGGCCGAGCAGGATGCGGATGGTGGTGGTCTTGCCGGCGCCGTTGGGGCCGAGGAAGCCGGTGACCTGGCCGACCGGGACCTCGAGGTCGAGGCCCCGCAAGGCGTGGACGCGGCCGAAGGACTTGGTCAGGCCGGAGACTTCGACGGCCATCGTGGAGATGGACATGCGCGTGTTCCTTCGTCGTGCAGCAAGTGAGGATCAGGGGGAGGCGGCAAGGGCCGCTACGCGGTGCGTGACTCGGGCTCGTCGCGCTCCGCCGGCGGGTCGCCGACGTAGACGAGGTAGTCGTCGAGCATGCGCCGGCTGGTCAGCAGGCCCTCGCTGAACAGCTCGAGCGTCGGCAGGATCTGGTCGCGTCCGCGGGCGTGCACGTCGTCGACGAACCCGTCGGGGCTCTGGGCGGGCGCCGTGAGGAACTGGATCAGGAGTGCGCCCATGGTCTGGTACGTCAGGTACCGCGTCCGGGCCTCCTCGTCGCGGGAGGGCCGCACCAGGCCGGAGGCCACGCTGTCCGCCATGATCTGGCGGACCTCGGCCACCAAGTGCTCGAGGAACTCGCGCGCCGGCTGTCCGCCGGCGTGGATCGCCCGGAGCATGTAGACGGTCAGGCGCGCGGCAGGGCCGGGCGTCGCCAGGTGCTTGACGAGGTGGGCCCCCGGGTCGCCGATCGCGTCCGTCTTGAGCGCGGCGTACTGCCGGAGCACCTCGGCGTCGCACTCCTCGCGCAGCATCTCCTTGGAGCCGAAGTGGTGCGTGATCAGCCCCGGGGAGACGTCCGCGCGTGCGGCGATGGTGCGGAAGGACGCGCCGAAGCCCTCCTCGGCGAAGCAGAGGATCGCGGCGTCCCGGATCCTCGCCCGGGCCGTGAGGTCCGAGGCCGGGCGGTCCGCCGGCACACGCGCTGTACGCACGACCAGCAGCCTATACAGTCGACCAGCCACCCGCGCAAGGACCTCTGTCGCGTCTCGTCCCGTGCTGCCCCGGGACCCGCGACGCCGTCGTCCCCGGCGCGGGACCGGCGGGCGGCAGGATGGGCGCCGTGACGACGCTCGACGACCTGGCGGTGCGCGCCGCCGCCCTCGCCTCCGACCCGGTCCGGCCGGCCCTGCTCGGATTGGTGGGGCCGCCCGGCGCCGGCAAGTCGACGGTGGGCGAGCACCTGGCGGCCGCCCTGACCGCACGCGGCGTCGCCGTGGTGCGCGTCCCGATGGACGGCTTCCACCTCGCCGACGCCGAGCTGGTGCGGCTGGGCCGCCGCGACCGCAAGGGCGCGATCGACACGTTCGACGCCGCCGGCTACGCCTCCGTGCTGGCGCGCACGCGCACCGAGACCGACGGCACCGTGTACGCGCCCGACTTCGACCGCACCGTCGAGCAGCCCATCGCAGGCTCCATCCCGGTCCCGCCGGGCACCCGGCTGGTGCTCACCGAGGGCAACTACCTGCTCGACCCCCACCCGGCCTGGCGGGCCGTGCGGGCCCTGCTCGACGAGGTCTGGTACTGCGACCTGGACGACGAGGTCCGCCGTGCGCGGCTCGTCGAGCGCCACGTCCGGTTCGGCAAGGCGCCCGACGCCGCGCGCGCGTGGGTGGCGACGGTCGACGAGCCCAACGCCGCGCGGATCGCGGCGGGGCGGGACGCCGCCGACCTCGTCGTCGACGTCCTCGCCCTGGCGCTACGGCCCGGCCGCGACTGACGGGTCGCTACGCGCCCACGTGGTCGCGCCACGAGTGCTCGGGCTCGAAGCCCAGCAGCTCGCGCGCACCGCCGATCGCCAGCAGCGTCTCGAAGCCCTCCAGCGGCCGCGTCAACGGCACGTCCGGGAACACCTGCGCCATCAGGTCCGCCGACGGGATGTCCATCAGAGTGTCCGCGGCCGCGACGATGACGTTCTGCGAGCCGGTGGTCTCCTTCTCCAGGCCGAGCCGGCAGGCGAGGGCGACGTCGCGCACGTCGACGTAGCCCCACAGGTTCCACTGCCGCGAGCGCACGTCGGTCCAGTACCCCGGGACGCGCGCGTAGTCCTCGGGCCGGTGGATGTTGGACAGCCGCAGCCCGACGAACGGCAGCCCGCTCCATGCGTTGACGTGGAACGCCGTCTGCTCCCCCAGCACCTTGGACAGCGCGTACGTCGACTCCGGGCAGGGGAAGTGGGCCTCGTCGACCGGCGCGTACCGCGGCGGCGTGTCCGGCGTGAACGACAGCCCCAGCGTCGTCTCGCTGGAGGCCCACACCACCTTCGCCAGGCCCAGCCGGGCGGCGGCGAGGAACACGTTGGAGTTCGCGGAGGTGTTGCGGTTGAGCGTCTCGGGCTCCGTGGTGTGCCCCGGCGCCGGGATGTTGCCCAGGTGCACCACGGCATCGGAGCCCGCGAGCGCCTCGACCGCCTGGCCGTAGTCGGACAGGTCGGCGCGCAGCAGGTTGACCCCCAGCTCCGGAGGCTCGCCGGTGCGGCCCGCCATGTCGGTGGCGACCACCTGGTACCCGTGCTCGAGCAGGTCGGAGACGACCGCCCGGCCCGCCTTGCCCCATGCGCCTGTGACCGTGATCTTCATGGGCCCATCCTCACCCGTGCCGCCGCGGCCGGCCGCTCCTGTCCACGAGCGGCGCTACGTGCGACGCGGCGCCTCGACGTCCAGCAGGCGGAGCCGCACGTGCGCGGTGTCCCCCACGACCAGCCTCTCGGCGACGCGCACCGCACGCTTGACCGGCAGGGCGTAGGTGCGGCGCGCCGCGCTCGGGAACACCGACGTGCGCCAGACGGTCGCCCCGATCTCCGCCTCCACCCGCAGCGAGCCGAAGCCCCGGGTGTACGGGGCGGCGAGGTCCAGCACCTCGTCGGCCACCTCCTCCGGCAGCCCGACGAACACCCACGAGTCGGCCTGGCCGGGCGACCATGACCACAGCGGCGCGTCGAACTCGTACTGCAGGGCGACCATGCGCCGATGCTGCCATCCGACGCACCGGGTCGGCAGGTGCCGGCGCGGTGCCCTGGTGGGACGCGGACGGCCCGAGGAGCAGACTGCTTCCCGGCACGGGACCCGCGGACGGCCTGTGCGACGACAGCCACCGACACGGCGGGAGCGAACTATGGAACACGTCCAGCTCGGGACCAGCGGCCTGCGGGTCTCGGCGGTGATCCTCGGCTGCATGAGCTACGGGGAGCCGGGCCGCGGCGCGCACGGCTGGAGCCTCCCGGAGGAAGAGGCCCGGCCGTTCTACCGGAAGGCCCTCGAGGCGGGCATCACCACGTTCGACACCGCCGACGTGTACTCCGACGGCACCAGCGAGGAGTTCCTCGGCCGGGCCCTGCGCGACCTGGCCCGCCGCGAGGAGGTGGTGGTGGCCACCAAGGTGCACGGCACCATGCACCCCGGTCCGCACGGCGGGGGCCTGTCGCGGGCGCACGTGATGCAGGCGATCGACGCGTCGCTGCGCCGCCTCGGCACGGACTACGTCGACCTCTACCAGATCCACCGCTGGGACCCGACGGTGCCGATCGAGGAGACGATGGAGGCGCTCCACGACGTGGTCAAGGCGGGCAAGGCGCGCTACCTGGGCGCCTCGTCGATGTACGCCTGGCAGTTCGCCAAGGCCCAGTACACCGCGGACCTCGGCGGCTGGACCCGGTTCGTGTCGATGCAGGACCAGTACAACCTGCTGATGCGCGAGGAGGAGCGTGAGATGCACCCGTTCTGCCAGGACCAGGGGGTCGGCGTCATCCCGTGGAGCCCGCTGGCCCGGGGGCGCGTCACCCGCGACCGGGACGTCGCCACCGCGCGCACGCAGGCCGACGAGTTCGGCAAGACGCTTTACCACCAGCAGGTCGAGGCGGACCGCGCGGTGGTCGAGGCGGTCGCCCGGGTGGCGGCGGCGCGCGGCGTGTCGCGCGCCCAGGTGGCCCTGGCCTGGGTGCGCCAGCAGCCCGCGGTCACCGCGCCGATCGTCGGCGCGACGAAGCCGCAGCACCTCGACGACGCGATCGCGTCGACGGCCCTGACGCTGGAGCCCGACGAGCTCGCCGAGCTCTCGGCGCCGTACGTGCCGCGCCGGCCCGAGGGGTTCTAGCTCTAGCCGGCGTCAGGGCGTGAAGACCGGCCGTAGCGTGTCCGCCGCGGTGCGGCGCAGGTACACCGGGACCACGTCGCGCGGGACGTCGCGCGTCACCACGCCGCGGCCGGCGTGCGCCGTGCCGTCCCAGGCGTCCACCCACTCCCCCTCCGGCAGGTAGGTGTCCCAGGTGGTGGCACCCGGCTCGGTCACCGGGTTGACCAGCACGTCGTCGCCCAGCAGGAACTCGCGCGGGTGGTCCCAGATCGCCTCGTCGTGCGGGTGGTCGACGAACAACCCGCGCAGGAGGGGCCGGTCGTGCTGCACCGCGCGCCGCGCCTGCTCGACCAGGTACGGCAGCAGCCGCTCGCGCAGCTGCGCATAGCGCCGGAACACCGTGACCACGTCGGGGTCGGCGAACTGCTCGGCGACGTTCCAGGGTGTGCGGTCGCGCAGCGGCAGGCGGTGGTGGTTGAACTCGGCGTGGTACTGCATCACCGGCAGGAAGGTCGACGCGGCAGCGGCCCGCAGGTACAGCTCCGGCTCCGGGAGCGGCCCGGAGAAGCCGGCGATGTCCCAGCCCCAGTAGACGATCCCGCACGCCCCGGCCGTGATCCCCGCGGTCAACGAGGCGACGAAGCCTTCCCACGACGAGTCCTCGTCGCCGGCCCAGAACACGCCGTGCGCCTGCGAGCCGGTGAACCCGGCGCGTGAGAACGTCACCGGCGCCTTGCCGGCCGACCGCAGCAGGTCGCCGAACGCGTGGGCGTAGTGGACCGGGTTGAGGTTGTTGCCCTCGTCGCCCCGGCGGCCGTCCGCGTAGCGCAGGTCGTGACCCCAGGCATGCTCGCCGCCGTCCGTCTTGAAGCCGTCCACGCCGATGTCCGTCACCAGGTAGCGCCGCTTGGCGGTCCACCAGTCGCGGCCCTCGGGCGTCGACAGGTCCGCCATGAGCGCCTGGGGGAACCACCAGCCGCGGTTCTTGTACGGCGAGCCGTCGGCCTCGCGCACGGCGTGCCCCAGCCGCACCATCGCGCGGCCGTCCACCAGCACCTGGGCGTCCGGCGGCGTCCCCGGCTCCAGGCCGGTCTGCGTGTGCAGCAGCGGGATCTGCCACAGCACCACCTTGATGCCGCGCGCGTGCAGCTCGCGGACCATGCCCGCCGGGTCCGGCCAGGCGCCGTCCGGCGGGTACTCGAACTCGTCGGCCGCGTAGGCGGAGCCGTCCGGGTGCGCGGGGTAGCGCGCGTCGCGCCAGATGCTGATGCCCTGCTCGTCGCTCCACGCCTCGATCACCACGACGCCGACCGGGATGTCCAGGTCACGGTGGGTGTCCATGCGCTGCGTCACCAGCGCCTGCGTGTTCCACTCGTTGCCGGACGCCCACAGCCGCAGCACCCACGCAGGCAGCTCCTCCGCCCGGCCGGCCTCGTCGAGGAAGGCGGTGAGCACGGCAGTGGGGTCGCCCTCGTAGAGGGCCAGCTCGAGGCGCTCGTCGGGCGCGCCGCCCAGGGCGACCTCGACCTCCAGCAGGCCCCGGTCGGTGGCGCCGACGTCGTACCAGGTGCGCCGCGTGGTGCGCACGTGGAAGCCCCAGCCGTCGCCGCCGACGACGTGCGCGAACGGCATCGGCAGGTAGGTGCGTCCGTGCCGGCCCTGGGCCTTGTACTGCTCGAAGACCTGGGCGTCGAGCCGCCGCCCGCGCTGGTCCACCGCCTCGAAGCGCTCGCCGAAGCCGACCACGTGCTCGGACGGCGCCAGTGGCAGGGCGAACCGCACGGCGTGCAGGCCCGCGGAGTCGCGCAGCCAGCTCACCGAGCCGGGGACCACGCGGTCGGTGACGCCGTCGACTGCCAGCGTGCCGCCGTCGGCCACCCACTGTGCGGGCTCCACCTCGAACCAGCCGGTGGGCTGCTCGCCGGTCGCCACCCAGCGGTAGCGGTAGCGGTGGTCCGCGGCGAGCGGCGGCGTCGTCACCGACCACGCGCCGTCGCCGTCGGCCGCGCCCGCCTGGGCGGCGGCCAGGTGACCTTCGCCCCCCGCGAGTGCGGCGGCGTCCGCCGCGGGGGCCACGCCCCCGGGGGCCGCCTGCAGCACGACGACCTCACCGGAGGTCAGGTCCTGCCACTCGCAGGCCGGGGCCGCCCCGGCGGCCGAGACGCCGATCCGGATCGCCTGGCCGGCCAGTGGGCGCACGGGCACCCGCTGGTCCGGGGACGTGGCGTAGGGGTGCTCGGCCCCGAAGGGCCGGTGGACCAGGGTCATGCGTCGTCCTTCGGGAGCAGGCCGAGCTCGTCGGCGAGGATGAGGAACATGCCGTGCGACCACAGCAGCGGGGTCGCGACGGGGCCCCAGCGCTCCAGCCACTCGTCGCGGTGCGCGGGGTGCAGCAGGTGGTGCGGCACCTGCTCGGGCAGGTGGCCCTCCGGGTCGGCCTGGTCGGCCACCCAGTCGAGGTGGCGCAGGGCGCCTTCGCGGTCGCCCGCGGCGACGAGGTTCCACCCCAGCAGGCAGGAGAGCAGCAGCCACTGGCCACCGCCGTAGAACACGTCGGCGGCGAACCGGTGCACGCCGCCGTCGGTGTCGAGGTCGTCGCGCACGGCGGCCACGGTCGCCTCCGCGAGGGCTGACCCGGGGGGCACCAGGCCGAAGGGCACCACGCAGGCGCTCAGCGAGCCGTCGACCGCGTCCGACCCGAGCCACTTGGCCAGGTGCGGCTCGCCGGTGCCGGCAGCGCCCCGGGTCAGGCCCTCGCGCAGCACCAGGTCCTCCACGGCGGCCGCCGCCGTGCGCGCCGCCAGCGCCGCCGCCTCGTCGAGCGCCGCGCTGCCGGCGGCGGCGAGCAGGCCGGCGCGCACCGCGCCCAGGGTCGAGACGTGCCGGTGCTCCTGGTGCTCCTCCCACCAGTCGTAGCAGGGCACGTCCCAGAAGCCCGCCAGGTACGACGAGGCGACGGCCACGGCGCCGCCCCACCGGTCCAGGGGGCGGCCGTGCCGGCGGGCGTGCTCGACGACGGACCACAACCACGTGCCGTAGCCGTCGAGCTGGAAGTCCCACCAGGGGTCGGACCCGAGCTCGCCGTCGAGGGTGAACCGGGTGGGAAGCATGCTCTGCACCGGCACCTCCAGCCCGGCGGACCTGCGGGCCACCAGGTCGGCCACCTGGTCGCGGCGCGCCAGGAGCACGCGCGCCACCCAGTCGTGGAACCGGTCCGCGGAGTCGGTGTCACCGAAGCGCGAGACCCCCTCCGCGGTGAACGAGCCGTCGCGCAACCACGCGTACCCCCGGTACGCGGAGAACGACTCCGCGGCCGGGTAGGCGCCTCCGGCGTGCTGCAGCGAGGTGATCACCGCGTGGCTGCGGCGCGCCAGGTCGGCCAGGCGAGAGGGCGCCGTCGTGGGCATCGGTTCGGTCATGGTGGGGTGCTCCGTCGGCAGGGGTGAGGCGTGGGGCGACGCGGGCGGGCGGCCGCGGGTGCGACCGCCCGCCCGTGGCCTCGCTAGTCGGCCAGCAGCTCGTCGATCGTCGTCTGCGCGTCGGCGAGCGCCTGCTCCACGGTCTTGCTGCCGTCCCGCGCCGCGGTCAGCGCCTCGTTGAACGCGTCGGAGATCTCCTGGCCGCGGACCACCTTGGGCGGCAGGACGCCGTTCGCGACCGAGTCGAGCACGGCCTGGCGGTTGGCGGGCGGCGTCGCCTCGAGGTAGGTGGCCATCTTCGAGTCGTCGGCGACCGGCGGCAGCTCCCAGGCAGCGTCGAGGCGGATCTGCACCGTCTCGTCCGAGCTGGTGAGGAACTGCAGCCACTCCTGCGCCTCCTGCGGGTGCGCGGTGGTCTTCGAGACGAAGACGCCGTTGGCGAACATGCCGGAGCCCTCGCCGCCGGGACCGGCCGGCTCAGGAACGACGTCCCACGCGAAGCTCGTGTCCGCCAGCGGACCGAACATCCAGATGCCGGTGTGCCACATCGCGAGCTTGCCCGCCTGGAACAGGTTCTTGTCGAAGTCCGGCGTGCCGAGGCCGTCCTGCTCGGTGGCCATCGTCGTGCCGTACTTGTCGAGCAGCCAGTGGGCCGCCGCGACGCCCTCCGGAGAGTTGAACGCCGTCGTCGTGCCGTCGTCGGACAGGAACTGCCCGCCCGCCTGGACCAGCGCCTTGTAGAACTCGTTGTAGCCGATCGGCTGCATGTCGCCGAAGACGCCGTTGGCCTTGTCCGTGATCGCCGTGGCGGCCGCGGTCTCGTCCTGCCACGTCCAGTCGGCCGTCGGCGGCTCGATGCCGGCGGCGGCGAACAGGTCGGGGTTGTAGATGAGCACGATGTCCGAGTACGACAGCGGCAGGCCGAGCTGCTCGCCGTCCCTTTGGAAGCCCTGCAGCAGGCTGTCCTGGTAGACGCCCTCCGGCAGGTCCGTGATCGGCGTCAGGGCCCCGGCGGACGCGTACTGCGCGAAGCTCTCGTAGTTCAGCTCGAAGGTGTCGGCCACCGTGCCGCCGGCGATCGCGGTCTGGAGCGTCGTGAAGTAGTCGCCGTACGGGAAGATCTGCGCGTCGATGGTGATGTTCGGGTGGGCCGCCTCGAAGGCGTCGATCATCGCCTGGAGGTTCTCCTCGTTGCCCGCGTTGGCGGAGAACGTCGCGTACTGGATCGTCACCGGCGCCGCCGACCCGGCGTCCTCGCTGGGCGTGGCGGCGTCACTGGTGCCGGGGTTCGCCGCGGCACCGGGGTTGCTCGCGCTGCCGGGCGTGCAGGCCGCGAGCAGCAGTGCCGCGGCCGCCATGACCACGGCGGCGGTCGTTCGCTGGGAACGGGACATGGTTCCTCTCTCTTCTTCGTGGTGAGGGTGCTGCAAAAAGGGGCGGATCACTTGATCCCGGTACGGGCGATGCCCTGGATGACGAACCGCTGCGCCACGAGGTAGAGCAGGGCGAGCGGCAGGATGCTGACGATCGACCCGGCCATGACCACCTCCCACGGGTTCGTGTACTGGCCGCGCAAGGTGGCCAGGCCGAGCGGGAGGGTCATGTACTCGGGCGAGCGGATGATGATCAGCGGCCACAGGAAGTTGTTCCAGCTGCCCATGAAGGCCAGCACGCCGAGCGTCGCCAGGATCGGCCGGATCAGCGGCAGCGCGATGGTGCCGAAGATCCGGAAGTGGCCGGCGCCGTCGATGACGGCCGCGTCCTCCAGCTCCTGCGGGATGGCGCGGATCGCCTGGCGCAGCAGGAACACCGCGAACACCGACGTCAGCGAGGGCACCAGCAGGCCGAGCGGGGTGTCGACCAGGCGGAGCATCCGCATCTCGATGAACAGCGGGACCACCAGCACCGCCTGGGGGATCATCATCGTCGAGAGGTACGCGACGAAGAGCGCCTCCCGGCCACGGAACGGCATCCGGGCGAACACGTAGGCGGCCATGGCACTGGTCAGCAGCTGGACCACCGTCGACAGCACCGCGACCCAGAGGCTGTTGCCGACGATCCGCAGGAACGGCAGCGTGTCGAGCAGCGTGCGGTAGGCGTCCAGCGTCGGCGCGGACGGCCAGGGCTGCAGCGCCGTCAGGCGTGCGTGGCCGGTCAGCGACGTGACGAGCGTCCAGTAGAACGGGAACGCCATCGCCGCCGCCCCGACGGCGAGGCCGGCGTAGAGCGTGACGCGGGACACGACCCGCCCCGGGGTGGCCTTGCGGCGGGCGGTGGCCCGCACGGCGGTCTCAGTCATAGCTCACCCACCGGCGCTGGCCCCGGAACTGCACCAGGGTGAAGACGAGGATCACCGCGAAGAGCACCCAGGAGAGGGCGGACGCCTCACCGACCCGGCCGTACCGGAACGTCAGGTCGTAGATCTGCCCGACGACCACCTCGGTCGAGGACGCGCCGCCGCGGTAGTCCGTGGTCATGATGTAGACCTGGTCGAACACCTGCAGGCCCCCGATCAGTGACGTCACGACGACGAAGAACGTGGTGGGTGTCAGGAGCGGGAAGGTGACGCGCCAGAACCGCTGCCAGCGGTTGGCGCCGTCGATCGAGGCGGCGTCGAGCAGCTCCTGCGGGATCGCCTGGAGGCCGGCCAGCATGATGATCATCACGAAGCCGACGTCCTTCCACGCCGAGGCGAGGATGACCGACGGCATGGTCCACGCGTCCTCCGTGTACCAGCCGGGCCCCTGGATGCCGACTACCGCGAGGAGCCGGTTGACCACCCCGCTGGACGGCTGCAGCAGCCACTGCCAGATGATCGCCGCCACCACCCAGCTGCTGACGACGGGCAGGAAGTAGACCAGCCGGAAGAACGACCGGCCCCGCAGCCGCGCGTTGAGGGCGACGGCCAGCCCGAGCCCTCCGGCGTAGACCAGCGGCAGGTAGCCGGCGACGTAGTACAGGGTGAAGCCGAAGGCCCGCCAGGTGTGGCGGTCGGTCAGCACACGCTCGTAGTTGTCGAGCCCGGCCCAGGACATGGGCGAGATCAGGTTCCAGTCGTGCAGGCTCACCCACGTGGCGCCGAGCATCGGCGCGATGGTGACCAGCAGGATGATCGCCAGGCTGGGCAGCAGGAACAGGGCCGCGGTCAGCCCGTAGCGCCAGCCGCGCCGCCCGGCCGGGCGCCGGGTGACCGGCGCGGGGCGCAGCGTCACGGCCGGCCGGGACACCGCGAGGGGGGCGCTCACGGCCGGCCCACCGGAACGCTCTGGTCCACCAGCCGCTGGCGCACCAGCCGGCCCTGGTCCCCGGACTGGCCGTCGGTGTCGAACGGGGTGGCGAGCACCAGGCTCGCGGCGCCCTGCGCCCACCGGTCGTCCTGCCAGGCCTCGGTGCTCACCTGGACGCCGCGCAGCTGCGGCAGCAGGCCTGCGCGGAACGCCGGCTCGAAGCCCGGCGCCCAGTGCCGCCAGGCGGCCAGGCCCTCGCCGAGCAGCACGACGAGCTCGGGGTCGAGCACGTTGACCAGCCCGGCCAGCACGCGCCCCAGCCGCTCCCCCGCCTCGTGGAACACCGAGCGCGCCGCGCCGTCGCCGTCGTCCGCGCGCGCCCGCAGGCCGTCGACGGTGCCCTTGGCGGACAGCGCCCCGAGCTCGCGCGCCCGGGCGACGAGCGCCTGCTCGCCGATCAGCGCCTCGAGGCAGCCGACGTTGCCGCACTGGCACACCGGACCGCCGTCCACCACCGGGACGTGGCCGATCTGGCCGGCGGCGCCGGACGCGCCGCGCAGCATGGTGCCCTCCGCCACCACGCCGCCGCCGATGCCCGTGCCGACCGTCACCACGAGGAACGAGTCGTGGCCGCGGCCCTGCCCGTACAGCCGCTCGGCCATGGTCAGGGCGTTGACGTTGTTCTCGACGAGCACGGGCAGGGCGTGGTCGCGCTGCAGGGTCTGCCCCACGGGGTACTGCTGCCAACGTAGCTGGGAGGAGTCGACGACGCCGTGGGACGGGACGGCGACGTTGCCGGGCAGGCCCACGCCGATGCCGAGCAGGGGTCGGCTGCTACCGGCGATGAAGCCCCCGACCAGGTGGGACAGCCAGGTGAGCGCCTCGGGTGCGTACGCGTCGTAGGGCTCGGTCGACGAGCGGACCACGGAGCCGTCGATCTGCACCTCGACCAGGGCGATGTGGTCCTGCGCGACCTTGACGCCGACCGCGTTGCCGGCCGAGGCGGTCAGCCCGAGCAGCCGGGCGGGGCGACCGCCCTGCGAGGGGGCCGACTCGAGCTCCTCGAGCAGCCCGTCGGCGATCAGCTGCCGCGTGAGCTGTGTCACCAGCGCGGCCGACACCTTGAGGGTGCGGGCGAGGTCGGCCCGGGACACCGGGCCCTGTGCGCCCAGGAGAGCGAGGATGGCCGTCCGTGTGACGTCGGCAACCATCGTCGGTCGCGGCATGACTTAACCCCTTTGTTTAGGTCTTTAGAAACCCTAGTACAAAGAGGCGGGCGCGGACAAGTCCCGGCGAGCGGGGTGGGCGCGAGGCGGGCGGGGCGGCGCGGGGGCGGGCTCCGTGGACGCGACGGGGCGCGACCGGCAGTCGACGAACGCGGCGCACCGGCGGCGGTCAGGCGCGCGGCTCGCGCAGCAGCTGCTCCAAGGGCAGGATCGCCGCCCCGATCGCCACGGTGTCGCCACCGAACGTCGAGGCACGCAGCTCGTACTGCGAGCCCGGCCGGGCCAGCGAGTTCTCCCGGATCGCAGAGTCGATGCGGTCCGCCAGCCCGTCCATCAGCCGGTTGCCGACCCAGCCGCCCACGACGATGCGCTCCGGGTTGGTCAGGTTGACCAGGTTGGCAAGCCCGACGCCCAGCGCGAGGATCGCGTCGTCCACCACGGCCGTTGCCGCCGCGTCGCCGACCGCCGCCGCGTCCAGCAGCCGGCCCAGCGCACGCCACCCGGTGCCTTCGAACTGCCCGCCACGCTCGGCCCACGCGCTGAAGAGCCCGGCGGCGCCGACGTACGCCTCGATGCAGCCACGCGCGCCGCAGCGGCACAGCCGGCCGCCGCGCTCCACCTTCGTATGGCCCCACTCACCGGCGCTGCTGTGCGAGCCGCCCTGGATGCGGCCCTCCTGGATGATCCCGACGCCCACGCCACGGCCGAGCAGCGCGACGACCCCGTCGTCGATCCCCCGGGCCGCGCCGAACCACTGCTCGGCCTTGGCCTGCGTCTTCGCGCCGTTCTCGGCGAAGACGGGCACGTCCGTGGCGAGCAGGTCCCGGATCGGCACCGCAGGCCAGCCCAGGTTCTGGGCGAACAGCGCCTGGGCGCCCGTCCGGTCGGTCTCGACGATCCCCGGCATCGCCAGACCCACGCCGAGCAGGCGCGACCACGGGCCGGGGTTGCGCGCACGCAGCGCGGCGACGGCCTCGGTGAGGTCCCGACCGATCGCCTTCGGCTCCTCCTCCGCGCGGCCGCCGCGGAACTCCTGGTCCACCGCCGTCATCGACAGGTCGAACAGCTCCACCGCCACGCCGCGCTCGCCGATGTCGGCGCCGATCGTGTAGGCGCCCTCGGGGCGCGGTGCGAGCAGGGCGATCGGCCGGCCGCCGCCGGAGGCGACCGTGCCTGTCTCGTGCACCAGGCCCTCGGCCACCAGGTCGGCGACGAGGTTCGCCGCGCTGGCGGACGACAACCCGCAGTCGCGTGCGATGTCCGCCCGCGTGGTCTGCCCCGCGAGGATGACGTGCCGCAGCACCGCCGTCCGGTTGCGCAGCCGCAGCGCGGTCACGGTCGCCTGGGCCCCCGTGGACCGGGCGCGCAGCGTGGGGTCGCTCGCCATCACACCTCGTCGTCGTCGGTCGTGCCCCTGCGGACGATACGCAGGAGAGTCGCCACCGTGCGCGCGGTCGCGCGGATGCCGCGCGCCGAGGTGGCGAGCCTCACGTCCCCGGCACCGCCGAGCACCTCCGGCACGTACCAGGCGGTATCGACGGCGCCGGTCAGCTCGAACTCGAGCCAGTCACCGGGCTCCAGGCGCACGCCGATCTCCGCTCCCGCCGGCCGCGCCCGCCCGGGCACGTGCTCGAACGGGTTCTCGGGCCGCTCGCCGTCGTACGCCCACACCAGCGCCGCCCGGTCCGCTGCGCGCGCCGCCGCGAACGGGACCGGCCGGTGGATCTCGTACGACTCCCCCGGGCCGCGGAACCCGTAGCCCCAGGCCGGGATCACCGGCGGGCGCTCGCCCGTCGCCGCCGCCAGCACGTCGGGCTGCCACGTCGCGGCGTCCAGGCGCAGGTTGGCCAACAGCTCGTCGAGCACCTCGCCCGCGCGGTCCGCGTCCAACCGGGGCGTGCCGTCCTCGCTGGCGACCAGCAGGCCCCAGCCGTCCGGAGGTGTGACGGACACCGGCGACGTCGCGGCGTCCAGCTTCTTCCAGGTCCAGAGGTTCCAGCCGATCTCCTGCGACTCGTACAGCCGGAACGCCGTGTAGAGCCAGTCGGGCTCGTTCTCGCCGCCCTCGCCCATGTACAGCGGCAGCCCCAGGCGGTCCCGCGCCCGCAGGAAGTGGCTGATGCTCTGCTCGTCGGGCGGGGACCAGTACTTGTGGAACTGCAGGCACGAGTTGTCGTCCCACCGCTGCGTGAAGATGTCGACGGTGGTGGACCAGTGCGGGCCTTCGTAGACCAGCAGGTGGTGCGCGTCCACCTCGCGGATCCGCGCGGTGAGGTCGCGGTAGAGCGCCACCAGCTGGTCCGGGTAGCGGTGCTGCCACTCGTTGGGCAGCGGCTCGTTGAGCAGGTCGTAGCCGAGGACCGTGGGCTCGTCGGCGTAGCGGGTCGCCATGTCCGTCCACAGCCGCAGCGTCAGGTCGCGGTAGCGGCGGTCCATGAACAGCTCCGGCAGGCCACGGGGCGAGTCGTCGATGTTGGTGCCGGTCTGGCCCCCGGGGGCGCCGTGCAGGTCCAGCAGCACGCGCAGCCCGTACGTGCGGCACCACGCCACCAGCCGGTCCAGCAGCCGGTAGCCGTCCTCCAGCGGCTCACCGTCGGGTCCTTGCACCACCCGGGCGTTGACCGGGACGCGCACGTGGTCCATGCCGCACGCGGCGATCCGGGCGACGTCCGCCTCGGTGACGAAGGCGTCGCGGTAGTCACGCCAGAACTCGTCGGCCCGCTCACGGCCCACCAGGCGTTCGACGAGCGCCTCGATCTGGCGCGGCGACTGCGTCCGCGGCCCCATCTGCAGCATGTAGCCCTCGGGCAGCAGCCAGCCGCCCAGGCCCACGCCCCGCAGCAGCACCGGCCGGCCGGTGCCGTCCACCAGCCGGCCGCCCTGCGCCCGGACGAAGCCGGTGGGCGCCGCGGCCGGTGTCGCCGCGGTCCTCGGTGCTGTGCTGGTCACGTGGGGCTCCCGATCACTTGAGTCCGGACAGGGCGAAGCCCTGGACGATGTACCGCTGGAAGACGACGAACACGACGAGCACAGGCACCACCATCAGCGCCGCCGCCGCCATCTGCAGCGACGGGTTGGTCGCCACCTGCTGGTTGAGCAGCGCGATGCCGACCGACAGCGTGTACAGGTGCTGGTCGGTGGCGACGATCAGCGGCCACAGGAAGCTGTTCCACCCGGTGATGAAGGTCAGCACCACCTGCACCGCGAGGATCGGCCCGGACATCGGCAGCACGATGCGCGCGAAGATCCGCGCCTCCCCGGCACCGTCGATGCGCGCCGCCTCGAGGATCTCGGTGGGGATCGTGGACATGAACTGCCGGAACAGGAACACGCCGAACGCGCTGACCAGCGTGGGCAGGGCGATCCCGAGCAGGGTGTTCGTCAGCCCCAGGCCGTTGAGGATCAGGTAGGTGGGAATCATCGTCACCTGGACCGGGATCATCATGGTGGTCAGCACCAGGAAGAACAGCGCCTCCTTGCCGCGGAAGGTGAACTTGGCGAAGCCGTAGCCCGCCATCGCCATCAGCAGCAGGCCCACCATCCCGATCGCCACCACGGCGAGCGTGTTGACCAGGTACCGCCCGAAGTCCAGCTCCCGGACCAGCGTCCCGAAGTACTCGAAGGTCACGTGCCGGGGCAGCACCTGCGGCGGGTAGGCCAGGGTCTCCGAGCGCGGCTTGACCGAGGAGACGATCAACCAGGCGAACGGGAACGCGGCGACCACCGCGCCGAGCGTCAGCAGCACGCCCGCCGGCCAGGGGCGGCGTCCGCGGGTGAACGGGCGGCGGCGTGCGTCCGACGAGCGGACGACGGGCCGCGGGAGCACCTCAGTACGCGACATCGGCCCTCCTGGCGCGCAGCTGGACCAGCGTGACCGCGGCGATCACCACGAACAGGACCACCGAGCCAGCGCTGGCGTAGCCGAACCGCGCGCCGGAGAAGCCCTGCTGGAACAGGAAGAGCGAGATCGACGTCGACGTCCCCAGCGGACCGCCCTTGGTCAGCACGAACGCCTCGTCGAAGAACTGCAGCCACGCGATGACCGTGGTGACGGTGACGAACATGATCGCGAACCGGACCAGCGGCAGCACGATCGACCAGGTGGTCCGCCACCCTGAGGCGCCGTCGAGCGCCGCCGCCTCCAGGTACTCCTTCGGGACGCCCTGCAGGGCGGCGAGGAAGATCACCGAGTTGAGCCCCGTGCCGCGCCAGATCGCGACGAGCGCCACGGAGACCTTCACCAGCCCCGGGCTGGACAGCCACTGCACCGGGCCGACCCCGACCAGCGAGAGCAGGTAGTTGATCAGCCCGAACTGCGTGTTGTAGAGGTACCCCCACACCAGGGCGATCGCAACGATGCCGGTGATGGCGGGCAGGAAGTAGAACGAGCGCAGCACCCGGAAGAACCGGCTCCGCGACTGGTTGAGCAGCAGAGCGATCGCCAGCGAGACGACGACCACCGAGGGGACCCCGAGGGCCACGTAGAACGCGGTGTTGCGCATCGCCTGCCAGAACGCCGGGTCCGCGAGCAGCTCGGCGTAGTTGGCGGCGCCGACGCCGCCGACGCGCGACGGGTCGCCCAGCCCGGCGGCGTCCATGTCCGTCAGGCTGACGCCGGCGGCGACGAGGATCGGCAGCACGCCGAACGTCAGCAGCAGCACGGTCGCCGGCCCGACGAGCACGTAGGGCGTGGCACGCGGTCGCATGGGAGTCCCTTCGTCGGTCCCGGGTGCGGAGCCCGGCGGCGGGAAGCGAGGCGACCCGCCGCCGGGCCGGACGTGACCGGGTCAGTTCACCGACTGGCCGGCCGTCGCCGAGATCAGCGTGGCGATCGCCGCATCCTTGTCCGCGCCGGTGAGCACCACCGAGTTGAGCGCGTCGAGCAGGGCCTTGCCCGTCTCGCCGTCCCAGTTCGGCACCAGCGGCAGGATCTTGGAGTCGGCCAGCTGTGCGGCGTAGACCGCGACCAGCGGGTCGGCCGTCACCTTCGGGTCCTCCAGCGCGGCCTTGACCGTCGGCAGGTCGCCGTTGAGGCCGAACCACGTCACCTGCGTCGCGGGCTGCGAGAGGTAGTCGAGCAGCTGCAGGGCGGCGTCCTGGTGGGTCGACTTCGCCCACACGCCCAGGTTCGAGCCGGCGAGGAGCGCCGTGCCGTTCGTCTCCTTGGGCAGCGTGGTGACGGACCACTTGCCGTCCAGGTCGGGGGCGGCGTCCTTGATCGCGGCCGCGAGGTACGGGCCGGACACCAGCATGGGGGCGATGCCGGAGACGAAGCCCTGGGTCTGGTCGAAGTCACTGTTCGTCGGGACGCTGCCGTCCGCGTACAGGCCGGTGTACAGGTCCACCGCCTGCCGGAAGGCCGGCGTGTCGAAGTCGACGTTGCCGTCGGCGTCGACGATGTCCCCGCCGAAGGCCCAGGTCATCTGGACCGGCAGCGGGCTGTCCCACTGCGGGATGTAGGAGCCGTACTGGCCGTCGCCGCGCGCGGCGAGCACCTTGGCGTCGGCGCGCAGCTCCTCCCACGTGGCGGGCGGCTGCGCGATCCCGGCCTCGGACAGGATGTCGGAGCGGTAGAAGAGCACGCGGGTGTCCGCGATCCACGGCACGCTGACCACCTGGCCGCCCACGGCCGTGGCATCGCCCGCGACGCCGTCGAGGAAGTTCGCCGCCGCCAGGTTCGGGTAGTCGGCCAGCGCGGCCTCGTCGAGCGGCAGCAGTGCGCCGGTGTCGGCGAAGGTGCGCAGCTTGGACAGGCCGATCTGCAGCACGTCGGGGCCCTCGCCGGAGGCGACCGCCGTGGTCACCTTCTGGTCGATGCTGTCCCACGGGATCGCGACCGTGTTCACCTCGATGCCGGTGTCGGAGACGAAAGGCGCCACGAGCTCGTCGAACTTGGCGGAGCTGTCGCCCATCACCCAGACCGTCAGCGGACCCGCGGGCGCCGCCGGCTCGGACGAGGCCGAGGTGGAGGTCGACGGCTGCTCCGCGGCGTCCGAGGTGCCGGGGGCCGCGGCGCCCCCCGATGAGCAGGCCGCGAGGGCCAGTGAGGCAACGATCCCGGCGGGCAGCAGCGCCCGTCGGAGGGAGGTGTTCGCCATCGAGGTTCCCTTTCACGTGGTTGCTGCTGCCGGGACGAGTGTCCCGGCGCGTCGTTCCGTCCCCCGCGCCCGTCGACGGCCGACGACCGCGTCGCCGGCCGCCAACGCCGCGCGGCCACTTCTTGTGCGGCTTAATCTAAGTCGTAGACAATGTCCTGGCAAGTCCCCGCACGCCGACTCGGTGCCCGCTCGTGGGCAGTGCTCCCGCGGCCCGGGGTGCGCGCCGCCGCATCCCGGGCCACGCTGGAGTCGCGCGTTGCGGCTCCCGCCCGACGGTCCGGCCACCGGCCACCGTCGGGATCGGGAGACAGCCCGGACCTCGCGGCGGAGGAAGCCCGCCGCGGACGCCGGTCCGGCGGGCCCGAGCGACGGACGCCCCAGGCGACCGTCCTGCCCCGACCGCGGCGCCGCCCGAGGAGGGATGCACGATGGGTGCACAGGACAAGGCGAAGCACGCTCTCGAGAACGCCGAGGGTCAGATGAAGGAGGCGGCCGGCCACGCCACCGACGACGAGAGGCTCGTCGCCGAGGGCAAGGTCGACCAGGCGAAGGCGCACGTCAAGGACGCGGCCGAGGACGTCAAGGACATCTTCAAGGGTTGAGCGCCGCGAGGGCGGGCCGGGCGCCGACCGTCCGGCCCGCCCTCGCTCCTGCGCGGCAGCGGAGTCGAACCGGGGTCCGCGCCGTACGATCCCGCCGTGGCCGACGACCTCGCCGTTCCCGCCGCCCCCTCCCGCGAGCGGCTGCTGCGACTGCCCGTGCTCGCCTGGTCCGCGTGGGACTGGGGGTCGGCGGCGTTCAACGCCGTGGTCACCACGTTCGTCTTCACGGTGTGGATCACCTCGGCGTCCTTCGTCGAGCCCGGGGCCGACGAGACCGCGGTCAAGGCGCTGCACAGCGCGTGGCTCGGCTGGGGCATGGCCGGGGCCGGCGTCGTCGTCGCCCTGCTCGCCCCCGCGCTGGGCGCGCTCGCCGATGCCTCCGGGCGGCGCAAGCCGTGGCTGGCGTGGAACACCCTCGTCGTGGTGCTCTGCATGGCGGGGATGGTGCTGGTCGACCCGGCGGAGGGCACGCGCTCCCGCAACGTGCTGCTCGGCATCGCGCTGCTCGCCGTGGGCACGGTGTTCTTCGAGCTGGCGTCGGTCGCCTACAACGCGCTGCTGCTGCACATCACCCGGCCGGAGGGCATCGGCCGGGTCAGCGGCCTGGGCTGGGGGCTCGGCTACGTCGGCGGCATCGTGCTGCTGCTGATCCTCTTCGTCGGCTTCATCAACCCGGAGGTCGGCTGGTTCGGCGTCACCTCCCAGGGCGGCTGGGACATCAGGGCGTCCGTCGCGGTCGCCACCGTGTGGATGGCGCTGTTCGCGGTCCCGGTGCTCGTCTGGGTGCACGAGCGCGTGGACCGGCCGCGCGGCATCAGCGTCGTCGGCGCCTACCGCAAGCTCGGCCGGGACGTCGCCGGCCTGTGGCGCACCCGCCGCTCCACCCTGGGCTTCCTGGTGTCCAGCGCGATCTTCCGCGACGGACTGACGGGGGTCTTCACGTTCGGGGCCGTGCTGGCGCAGGGCACGTTCGGCTTCACCTCCTCCGAGGTGATCGTGTTCGCCATCGCGGCCAACGTCGTCGCCGGCCTGTTCACCATCGCCGCCGGATGGCTCGACGACCGCTTCGGCCCCCGCCGGGTCATCGCCGTGTCCCTGTCCGTGCTCGTCGCCTCCGCGACGGCGCTGCTCGTCCTCCACGACCAGGGCAAGTCGGTCTTCTGGGCCGCGGCCCTGGTGCTCTCCGCGTGCGTCGGACCGGCGCAGTCGGCCAGCCGGGGCCTGCTCGGGCGGCTGACGGACCCGGGCAAGGAGACCGAGGCATACGGCCTGTACGCCACCACGGGCCGCGCCGCCAGCTTCCTCGCCCCCGCCGCCTTCGCCCTGGCCATCTCGTGGGGCGGCGAGCAGTACTGGGGCATCCTGGGGATCGTGGTCGTGCTCGCCGCCGGGCTCGCGGCCTTCCTGTTCGTGCGGTTCCCCCGTGGGCTGCGGGTGGACGGCCGGAGCGACGACGTCCTCGTCCCCATGACCGAGCGGGTGTAGATGAGCGCCCCGGGCGTGGCCCGCGACGCCGGCCGCCTCTCCGGCTGGGCCGACGACGAGCTGCTGGCAGGGTTCGTCCGCGCGCAGCTGCCCGCCTCACCGGTGGTCGCGGGCCGGCCCGTCGCCTCCGTCGCCGCCGGCCGGTCCGACCCGCTGCTGACCCTGGTGCGGCGCCCGCAGGCGCCCGCGGGCGCGCGCGGGGTGGTGGTCCACCTGCACGGCTACAACGACTACTTCTTCCAGGCGCACCTCGCCGACGCGGTCGAGGCGCAGGGGTGGGCCTTCCTCGCCCTGGACGCCCGACGAGTGGGGCGGTCCTGGCGGCTGGGAGAGGTGCCGCACTACCAGGACGACCTGCGCGAGCAGGGCACCGACCTGACCGCGGCCGTCGCCGCGGTCCGCCGGCTCCACCCGGGACTGCCCGTGGTGGTCCACGCGCACTCGACCGGCGGGCTGGTGGCGGCGCTGTGGGCGCACGCGCACCGCGAGCGCGGGGGCGTCGACGGCCTGGTCCTCAACAGCCCGTTCCTCGCCGCCTCCCCCGGGTTCGTGCCGGTGGTGGGCGACGAGGCGCTGCGTGCTCTGGCGCGCTACCGGCCCCTGACGCGACTGTCGAGCCGGCCGTCGCACTATGCGAGCTGCCAGCTGGCGGCCAACGGCGGCCGCTGGCACTTCGACACCCGGCTCAAGCGGCCCGAGGGACTGCCGGCGCGCGCCGGCTGGCTCGCCGCGGTCCGGGCCGGACAGGCGCGCGTGGGGCGCGGCCTCGAGATCGCCTGCCCGGTGCTCGTCGCCCACTCCGCGACGTCCGGTCCCGACCATCCGGAGAACCGTGACCTCGACCGTCAGGACACGGTGCTGGACGTGCGGGCGATCGCTCGCCTCGCGCCCCTGCTCGGCGGGCAGGTGGCGGTCCGGGTGATCGACGGCGGCGTGCACGACCTGGCCCTGTCCGCCCCGGAGCCGCGGGCCTCCTACTTCGCCGCGCTCGGCGAGCATCTGGCGCGGGTGGCGCGATGAGCGCCACGGCGTACCTGGACCAGCCGTTCGTCGCGCTGGCGCACCGCGGCTTCTCGCGGGACGGGCTGGAGAACTCGATGGCCGCGTTCCAGGCGGCGGTCGACCTGGGTTTCCGGTATCTGGAGACCGACGCGCACGCGACCCGCGACGGCGTCGCCGTGGCACTCCACGACGACGCGCTGGACCGCACCACCGACGCGCACGGCCTGGTGCGGGACCTGCCGTGGCGCGAGGTGCGCCGGGCCCGGATCGGCGGGGTGGAGCCCGTCCCGCTCCTGGAGGACCTGCTGGGGACGTTCCCGGACGCCCGCGTCAACATCGACGTCAAGGAGGAGGCGGCGGTGTTCCCCGTCGCCGAGGTGATCGAGCGCACCCGCGCGCACGACCGGGTGCTCGTCGCCTCGTTCTCCGCGGCCCGGCGGCGCGCCACCGTCCGACGCCTCTCGCGGCCGGTCGCCACCTCGGCCGCGCTCGGCGAGATCGCGCGGTTCCTCGGTGCGGCCCGCCTCGGCATGCCGTTGGGGTGGCTGCGCCGGCAGGTGGACTGCCTCCAGGTGCCGTCGGGGCAGGGTCCGCTGGTGGTGGTCGACGAGCGGACGGTGGCCGCCGCGCACCGCGCGGGCCTGCCGGTGCACGTGTGGACCGTCAACGAGCCGGACGAGATGCGCCGGCTGCTGGACCTCGGCGTCGACGGCCTGATCAGCGACCGTGCCGACGTGCTCGCCGAGGTGCTGGCCGAGCGGGGGCTGCGGCCGTGAAGGTGGTGGCCCACCGCGGCAACTCGTCCGTGGCGCCGCAGAACACGCTCGCCGCGCTCGAGGCCGCCTGGCGGGCGCAGGCGGACGCGATCGAGGTGGACGTGCACCTCACCGCCGACCGCCAGGTGGTGGTGATCCACGACGACACCGTCGACGCCACCACCGACGGCACCGGCGCGGTGTCCGGCCTCACCCTGGACCAGGTGCGCGAGCTCGACGCCGGTGCCTGGTTCTCCTCCGCGTTCGCCGGGCAGCCGGTGCCGACGTTCACCGAGCTGCTGGCCTTCGTGGAGTGCCGCGACCTCGGCCTGCTGCTCGAGGTCAAGGGCGCGTGGACGGTGGCGGACGTGCGCCTCGTGACCGAGCCGCTGCGGGCGGCCGGCCTGACCGAGCGGGTGGTCGCCCAGAGCTTCGAGGCGTCCACGGTCGCGGCGCTGCGCGACGCCGCGCCGGGGCTGCGCCGCGCGCTGCTGCTCGAGGAGCGCCCGCCGGACGGCGTGGACGCCCTCGCCGACGAACTGGGCGCCGTCGCCGTCAACCCGGACGGCTCGCTGCTGCTGTCCGACCCCGGGTTCGTCGCGCGCCAGCACGCCGCCGGGCGCGCCGTCGCCGTCTGGACCCTGGACGAGCCGTGGATGTGGGCCACCGCGGCCGAGCTCGGCGTGGACGCGGTGATCACCAACCGGCCGGACCGGCTGCGCGGCTGGCTCGCGGCCCACGAGGCCTGACGGAGGAGGCCGCCAGGCCTCGTGACGTTGCGGGCCTCGTGAGGCTGCGGGCTTCGTGAAGCTGCGGGACGCGCCCGGGTCAGCCGGCCGAGTCCAGCCGCGCCTCCGCCGCGAGCGCGTCCTTGATCGCCTGGTCCAGGCGGTCCTGCGCCGCGCCGTACGCCGCGAAGTCGTTGGCCGCCAGCGCCGCCTGACCATCCTGGATCGCCGCGTTGGCGCGCTGCAGCGCGTCCGCGAGCTCGGCCCGCGGATCGCCCGGGCTCGCCGGGGCGGTCGGCTCGCCGGTCGTCGGCGGAGCCGTCGGCTCCGCGGTGGCGGGCGGCTCGGTCGGCGCCGTCGTCGGCGGCGGGGTGGTGCCGCCGCCCGTCCCGGCGTCGCCGGCCTTGGCCCCCGAGTCCCCGCCGAACACCTGGTCCAGCGCCTCGTCGAGCGTCTGGGCAAAGCCCACCTGGTCGCCGAACGAGACCAGCACGCGCTGGAGCAGCGGGTACGTGGTGCCGCTCGACGCCTGGACGTACACCGGCTGGACGTAGAGCAGACCGCCGCCCACCGGGAGCGTCAGCATGTTGCCGCGCCGGACGGTGGACCCCTGCTGCGACAGGATGTTCAGCTCGTTGCCCACGGTCGGGTCGGCGCGGAAGTAGCTGGCGGCCTGGCCCGGGCCCGGCACGGTGGAGTCGCGCGGCAGCTCCAGCAGCCGCAGCGTGCCGTAGCTCTCCGCGGGCCTGCCGGCGACGTCGCCCGCCTCGGCGTCGGCCGCCAGGTAGCCGGTCAGCACCTGCCGAGCCCCCGAGCCCGCCGGGATGTAGGTGCTCATCAGGGAGAACACCGCCTGGTCCTGGTCCGGCATCTTGAGGGTCAGGTAGTACGGCGGCTGCTTGACCGTCGAGTTGTTCTGCTCCGGCTCGGCCGGGTTGACCCAGAAGTCGTTGCCGGAGAAGAACTCGGCGGCCGTGGTGACGTGGTACTGGCCCAGGAGCGTGCGCTGCACCTTGAAGAGGTCCTCGGGGTAGCGCAGGTGGCTCATCAGAGCGCCGGAGATGTCCTCGATCGGCTTGAGCGAGGTCGGGAACACGGACGACCAGGCGCGGAGCACCGGGTCCTGCGGGTCCCAGGCGTAGAGCGTCACCGAGCCGTCGTAGGCGTTGACCGTCGCCTTCACCGAGTTGCGGATGTAGTTGACGGTCTTCGGCGCGAGCGTCTGGATGGTGGGGCTGGTCTCGGTCAGCGAGTCGATGGTCGCCTCCTCGAGCGACTGGCTCGCCGAGTACGGGTAGCTGTCGCTCGTGGTGTAGCCGTCGATCACCCACACGACCTGCCCGTCCACCACCGCCGGGTACACCCGGCCGTCGAGCTCCAGGTAGGGCGCCACCTTGGCGACGCGCGTGCGCGGGTCGCGGTCGTAGAGGATCTGCGAGTCGGGCGTGACGCGGCTGGAGAACAGCAGCTCCTGGTCGCCGAACTTCATGGCGAACAGCAGCTTGTTCCACAGGTTCCCGATGCTCGGCCCCGCCGAGTACTCCTGCGTCGGGAACGTCGTCGTCTGCGCGCCGGTGCCCGTGGTGTCGTCGGGGAAGTCGAACTCCCAGCCGGCGGTGCCCTGCGGGGCGCCGACGATCGAGTACGTGGGCGACTCCTGGCCGAAGTAGATCCGCGGCTCGTAGTCGCCGATCTCGCCGGTGGACGGGATGCCGCCCTCCCAGAACGCGGGCGCACCGCGGGCGCCGCGGGTGTTGCCGTAGGCGGCCACCACGCCGTACCCGTGCGTGTAGACGGTGCGCTCGTTGACCCAGTTCTGCTGGCCCTCCGGCAGTCCGTCCAGGTTGAGCTCGCGCACCGCGATGACGGTGTCACGGCTCTCGCCGCCCACGTCGTAGCGGTCGACGGACAGCGAGTCGGGGAAGTTGTAGAAGCCCCTGATCTGCTGGAGCTGCCGGAACGACGGGGAGACGATCTGCGGGTCGAGCAGCCGGATCGACGCCGTGGTCTCGGCATCCGCGCGCAGCGCGCCCTGCGACGCCGTCACGGTGGCGTCGTACTCGCTGACCTTCACGTCGGTCAGGCCGTACGCCTGGCGGGTGGCGTCGATGTTGCGCTGGATGAACGTGGCCTCCTTGTCCTGCGCGTTCGGCGTCACCTGGAAGCGCTGGACGATCGCCGGGTAGATCCCGCCGACCACGATGGCGGAGACGATCATCAGGCCCACGCCGATCGCCGGCAGCCGCCAGTTGCCGACGAAGGCGTTCACCACGAACGCGCCGGCGACCACCAGGGCGGCCACGGCGAGGATCGCCTTGGACGGGATGACGGCGTGCACGTCGGTGAAGGCCGCGCCGGCGAACGAGACCCGGTCGTTCGCCGTGGTGCTCTTCATCAGGGTGGAGTACCGGTCGAGCCAGTAGCTGACCGCGATCAGCACCATGAGCACGGCGCCGAGCGAGGACAGGTGCACCCGTGCCTGGCGCGTGGTGCGGTGCCCCTTGGCCGAGGCTCCCGTCCGCAGCCCCCCGTACAGGTAGTGGGTGGCCAGCGCCGCGATCACCGACAGCACCACGACGGTCATGAGGAACGAGACGAAGAACCGCAGCGCCGGCAGGGCGAACATGTAGAACCCGAGGTCGATGCCGAACTGCGGGTCGGTCGAGCCGACGGTCTGGCGGTGCAGCAGCATCTGGATGGTCTGCCACCGCTGCGCGGCCGCACCACCGCCGAACAGGCCGAGCACCAGTGGCCCGGCGATCATCACCAGCCGGCGCAGCGGCTCGATCGCCTCGCGGTACTGGTCGAGGTTCGCCTGCTCCGTGGTGGACGGCGCGTACACCGGGCGGGCGCGGTAGGCGTACTGCAGGCTCGCCCAGACGGCGCCGCTCATGAGGACGAACCCGACGGCGAACAGCGCGGTGCGCGTGCCCCACTCGGTCCACAGCACCTGCACGAAACCGACCTGCTGGTACCAGAGCACCTGCGTCCACAGCTGCGCGAGCGCGAGCAGCGCCAGTCCCAGTGCGGCCAGCACGAGGACGGTCGGACCCAGCGGCCCGCGGCGGCGCGGGACTGGTCGGGGCCGGGGGGTGTCGCCGAAGGTCACGGTTCCTCGTCGTCGTCGAAAGGGTGCACAGGATGCGGGGCCACGCCCGGTGGTCCCCCGGGGCCAACGCCCGGCCCGACGCCCAGGTTCCCACACCGGTGCGACGATGGCGCCATGTCCGACGACCCTCGCTCCCCCGCGGCCGCCGCCGCCCTGGCCGATGCGGTGCGCGAGGTGGAGCGGCACGTCGCCGCCGCCGGCTGGGACGCGCCCGTGCGCGTCTTCGCGCTGGTGCGCACGCAGCTGGCGCTGGAGGCCGAGCCGCAGCTCGCCGACCAGCTGACGCCGGACGTCCTCGCCGCGGCCCGGACCAACCCGTGGCACCTGACGTCCGTGGAGCAGGAGGGCCTGCCCGCCGCCGACGACCTCGAGACGCTCCTGGCCGGCCTGGCCTGGCCCGGCACCGTCGACGGCGCCGCGGTCACGGTCGAGCGTGTGGTGCTGCCGCCGGCCGCGGAGGCCGCGATGCCGTCCGACCCGTCGGCGGCACTGCGCTACCTGCGCACCCACCCCGACCGCACCGACGTGCGGCTCGCGGTGGGCGTGCTGCGGGAGGGGGGCAGCTGGTGCGCGGTCCGCACCCGCGCGCACGACTCCGACGACGCCGTCGCCCAGGGACCCGACGTGGTGCCCGGCCTGGTCGAGGCTGTGCGCTCAACCCTCGTCTGACGCCTGGCACGTCGGCAAGGACGCGCCCCGGCCGGCGCCGATCGCGGTCAACGCGTCGACCGCCTCGGCGAGTGTCGCCACCTCGACCACGGACAGGCCCGCCGGCACGTGCCCGACGACCTCGCCGCAGTTCGCCTCCGGTGCGAGGAACCACGCGGCGCCGTCCCGCGCCGCGCCCGCCAGCTTCTGCCGGATGCCGCCGATCGGCCCGACGTCGCCCGTGACGTCGATGGTCCCGGTGCCGGCGACCGTCACGCCGTCGGCCTCGTCGGCCGGGGACAGCTTGTCGACGATGCCCAGCGCGAACATCAACCCGGCGCTGGGACCACCCACCCCGTCGATCGAGATCTGCACGTCGACCGGGAACCGGAAGTCGGGGTCCACCAGCACGCCGATCAGCGCGCCGCCGTCCTCCCGCGCCGTGGTGACCACCGGCACGTCGAGCCGCGTGCCGTCCCGCTCGACGCCGAGGTCCACCGAGGCACCCGGGCTGACGGCCGCCAGGTGCGCCACCAGCGTCTGGTAGTCGTGCAGCTCCACGCCGTCGATCGCGAACAGCACGTCGCCTTCCCGCAGCTGGCGCTCCGCGTCGGTGCCCTCGACCGTGTGCGCGACCGTCAGCGTCGCGGGCACCTGGTAGCCGAGCTCGACGAGGGCCGCGACCGTGGCGTTCTCCTGCGACGTCGTCATCTCGACGGCGTTCTCCTCGTCGATCTCCTGCTGCGTGTGGCCGCTGGGGATGACGTCCTCCACGGGGCGCACCACGCTGGCCGACGACAGCCAGCCGCGCAGCACGCCCGCCACCGACGACGGGTAGTCCGGCGAGCCGGTGGCGGAGACCGTGGTCAGCCGCAGCTGGCCGGTCGAGGCGTAGGTCGGCGCGCCCGAGACGCGGATCAGCGGCGTGCCCCCCTCCTCGCCGAGCACGTCCGTGGTGGGACCGGGCATCGTCACCGCGTAGGGCGCGGGCAGCACGACGAGCACCGCGAGCAGCACGGACGAGACCAGCATCCCGACGGCGAGGACGAACGACCGCGGCGTGGGCCGGTCGGCGTCCGGCG
>Ga0255338_1000788_pt1 | contig 79961 bp, 66 predicted proteins | sample MeOH1_35cm_T4_19_FD_203715 | JGI IMG/M metagenome (GOLD analysis project Ga0255338, IMG submission 203715) | Sandy soil microbial communities from University of British Columbia, Vancouver, Canada - MeOH1_35cm_T4_195 | ecosystem: Engineered > Artificial ecosystem > Sand microcosm > Unclassified ... | reverse complement strand
AGCGAGACGGTGATTTCCTCGAGCACGCCGGCCCGGATGCGCGACAGCACATAGTCGGGCGTCCGCCTCTCGAGCACGACGCACTCGATCCCTTCGGCGCGCAACAGGTGCCCGAGGAGCAATCCCGCCGGCCCTGCACCGATGATGCATACTTGTGTTTTCATCAGATCGGGTAATGCCCCCCCTGTGTTTCTATGGTGATCCAGCGAAGTTCGGTAAAGCTGTCGATCCCTGCCTTGCCGCCGAACCGGCCGTAGCCCGAGGCGCCGACCCCGCCGAACGGCATCTGCGCCTCGTCGTGCACGGTCGGCCCGTTGACGTGGCAGATGCCCGAATGGATCTGGCGCGCGACCTGCAGGCCCTTGGCTATGTCGCGCGTGAACACCGCGGCGGACAGGCCGTATTCGCTGTCATTGGCCAGCTCGATCGCGTGCGCTTCGTCACGGGCGCGGATCATGCCGACCACCGGGCCGAAGCTCTCGTCGCGAAACAGCTTCATTCGCGGAGTCACCCTGTCGATCACGTGCGCGGGCATCAGCACACCCTCATGCTCGCCGCCGACCAGCTGCTCGGCGCCTTGCGCCAGGGCGTCGTCGATCAGGCTGCGGCAATGGTCGACGGTCCTGGCATCGACCACCGCGCCGAGCGGTGTGGTGCCTTGGCGCGGATCGCCGACCGGCATGGCGGACACCTTGGCCTTGAACTTGGCGGCGAATTCGTCCGCCACCTCCTCGACCACGATGATCCGCTCGGTCGACATGCAGATCTGCCCCTGGTTCATGAACGCCCCGAATGCCGCGGCCTTTACCGCTTCGTCCAGATCGGCGTCCTTGAGGATGATCAAGGGCGCCTTGCCGCCGAGCTCGAGCAGGCACGGCTTGAGATGCTCCGCGGCGCGCTTGGCGATGATCCGTCCGACCGCGGTCGAGCCGGTGAAATTGATGCGCCTTACTTCCGGTGCGTCGATCAGGGCGCCGACGACGTCGGCAGCGTCCTCCGGCGCGTTGGTGACGACGTTGACCACGCCGTCGGGGAAGCCCGCCTCGACAAAGGCCTCGATGATCAGCGAGTGGGTGCGCGGGCAGGTCTCGCTGGCCTTGAGGATGACCGAGTTGCCGCAGGCGAGCGGGACCGCGATCGCGCGCACGCCGAGGATGATCGGTGCGTTCCACGGCGCGATGCCGAGGATGACGCCGACCGGTTCCTTGAGCGCCATCGCCAGACACCCTGGCTTGTCCGAGGGGATCACCTCCCCGCCGATCTGGGTGGTAAGCGCCGCCGCCTCGCGCACCATTCCGGCGGCGAGGCCAAGGTTGAACAGCGCCCAGCCCCTGGTTGCGCCGATCTCGCCCATCATAGCCTCAACGAAGGCATCGGCCCTCGCTTCAAGCGCCGTGGCCGCCTTCATCAGGACCGCACGTCGGGCGTTCGGACCGGTCGCGGCCCACGCGCCGAACGCGGCATCCGCCTTGGCGGCGATCGCCGCCATCTCGCCGGCCTTCATCGCCGGCGCGCTCGAAGCGGCTTCGCCGGTCATCGGATCGATGCGGGTGAACTGGTTCATGAGGGTAGTCCTTCGTTAGATCCGAACGCGTGCTCTTTGGACTGCGTCAGCGCCAGCTGCCTAGAGGCAATTCGACCGCCGACTTGTGCCTTGGAACGCTCAGTAACTGCGCTGTCGGAATTGTACCGCCCGTGCTCGGCGGCTGCTGGTGAACTTCGCCGATCGACGTCGTTAGTGCGATCCAAGTCACCAGCTAACCACTAGCGGAAGTTCTTGAGTTCGATCGTCGCCACTTGGTTCACGCACAGGCGGCAGTTCGCGCCCACGAAGCTGCGCCCGGCGCTAGCATTATCGCGGAGCTGCCACTCCAGCCAGTCAACGACGATCCCGGCCGCCGCACCACCCATCGGGCGCGCATAAGTTCCGCCGTGGCCGAACGGCAGGTTGACGAGGGCAACAGGCACGTGGGCGATCCGCTTCACGTCATCGGTCCCGTTGGCATAGGCGATGTCGGTCGGCCCGCCGAGCAAGTATAGAACGGGCGTGTGAAACGTCTTCAGAACATCCTTCGACACCGTCATTCCGCCGATCGACTGGATTGTGTCGTTGAACACGCCGCTGTTCTGCACCACCACGGTACGGATGCGAGGGTCGCCGGCGAGCGAGATTGCCTGCAGGCCGCCGCAGCTGAAACCGCCGACGGCGACAGCCTGCTTGTCGATCAGGTTGGCGTACCGGCTCCCGCTGCTGGCGTTTTCGGCCAGCGCGAAATCGAGGCCCTCCCTTACGTCCTCTGCGGTCGTCGCCGGCGGCGGCAAGCGCTCACCCGCGGCAGGCGGGCGGGGCGCTTCCCGCGCCACCTTCGCATTCGGTCCACTGCGCCATTTGCCCGGCGCGATGACTAGGTAGCCATAGGATGCAATTTCGGCGAGATGCTGCCGGGAGCTCGCGCCATCGTCTGCGCAGGCACCGTTCCCCCAAGCGAATACGCCGAGCTTTCCGCCCGCGAAGGGCGTCAGATCGGCAGGGCGATAGACCACATGGTTGGGGAGAGCGGGGTCGAGTTCCATCACGGCTGGATAAGGGCCGTCGCCTGCCGTGTCGGGTACCTTGTCGGCTTCTTCCATCGCTCGCGCCATGTCGGCAGCACCCGGCGGCACCTGCTGCTGTGCCGCGGCGGTCGCCGCCGTTGCCGCAAGTAGCAAGCCGATCGTGCGATAGGACCTCTTTCCCGTCATCTGCCTTCTCTCTCCGCGGTCCGCGTGCGTGCAGTCGCTTCCCCCATGCCGAGCCATTCGAGTATCTCCTGCCTGTGCTCGTCAAGCCGCGGCGGCGGCTCTGCAGTGCCCGGCGAGCCCGGCTCCATCTGGAAACCTGCATTGGGAATCGCCAGGGAGCCGATCTGCGGAACTCCGGGGATGGCCACGTGCAGTAGGCCCGCCTCGCTCGCGAGGTCGACGGCCTCGTTGACCGTCCGGATCATCCCGCAAGGAATGCCATTGCCACTCAAGTCCGCCTCCCACACCGCGGCGTCGCGAGTGGCGAAAGTCGCTGCCAGTTCGGCGTGCACTGTGTCGAAATTCGCGCGGCGCGCCACCGGAGTGGCAAATCGTTCGTCAGTTAGCCAGTCCTCGCGCCCGACCAGCCGGGCAAACGCCGCAAACTGGTTGTCCTGCACGATCCCTAGCGAGATCTGGCGACTGTCGCGGCATGTGAAAAGCGATGCGGTCGGCAAACCGCTGTAACCGGTATTGCCCATGCGCTTCATGGCCTGCCCGGTGACCAGGTAAGGCGTGATCGCCGAGGTCATGAACGCCAGCGTGGCATCGAACATCGAGACATCGATGTACGCCCCTTGGCCCGTGCCCTGCCGCTGGACGATCGCCCCGAGAATAGCCAGGGCCGCGGTCTGACCGGCAAGCGTGTCGACAATGGGAAAGCCGACCCGCACCGGCGGCTCGCCTTCGCCCCCGCTCAACATCATCATTCCGGCCGTGGCCTGGACAATGTTGTCGATCGCCGGCCAGTCGCGCTGCGGACTGTTTTGTCCGTACCCCGAGACCGAGCAATAGATGATCCCCGGATTGGTTTCGCGAACGCTCTCGTAAGCCAACCCCAGTCGGGCGATGACGCCAGGGCGGAAGTTCTCGATCAGGACATCGCTGCGTTCAACGATGGCTCGAGCGATCGCCAGATCACCGGCATCCTTAAGGTCCAATGCGATCGATTTCTTGCCGACATTGGCGGCGATAAAAGGTGGACTCATCCCCGCGAACCGCTCGTCCGGGCTGTAATAGCGGAACTGGTCGCCGCTTTTCGGCTCGATCTTAATCACCTCGGCGCCCATCAGGCGCAGCAAATGCGACGCAAACGGGCCAGCCATGACATGGCTGAAGTCGGCCACCCGGATGCCGCTTAGAGGCTGGTTCACGCGGCGTCTCCGCATTCGATTGATCCGTCGGGTTTCACGCTCGCGCGGGCTTTGCGGAAAGCGTCAAGGCCATCGATACCCAAGTTGGCCAGTGCACGAGCGTTTGCCTGCGCATCTGCGAGGTACAGATTTTCGAAGCGCGATTGTTCCGCGGGGGAGATTGGGCTGATCTGGATATTGGCCCTGTTTGCGGCATCTTGGCCGCTCTTCGCGCCCTTCTCGATTTCCTCCCGCAGTGCCGCCTCCCAGACGCTACGCGACTGGTCGAGCAGCTCCCGCTGTTCAGGAGCAAGCCGCCGCCAGGCTGCATCGCCGATTGCACGCGAGGGATAGGCGCCGCGCGGCACCGACAGCGTAGAGTAGTAGTTACCGACTTCGTCAAAATGAAGCGTCTGAAAGGTATCGATCGGCGCGATCACTCCATCGATCACTCCCTTCGCCATCGCCGAATAGACTTCGCCCATCGGCATGTTGATGGGGTCGGCGCCGAGTTCGCGCAGCACGGCCAAAAGCTCGCTTGGCGCCCGGATACGCAGGCCTTTCAAGTCCGCCAGCGCGCGCACCGGTTTTTTGGTGGTGAGGATCCCCGGCAGCAGCCCGCCTTGCACAGCCAGGACGTGCAAGCCGTGCAGTTCACGCGAAAGCTGTGGGACTGAAGCTTCGAGGCAGCGGTACAGGGCGACCTGGGAGTCGATGGTTTCCGCCCCGCTATAAAAGCCCGACTGGATGCGTATCAGGTGCGTGCCGCCGCGCGTGTAAATGGGAGTGATGAGCCCGATATCGGCGACGCCATGGCGCAATTCCTCCAGCGACATGTCCGACGAGAGGAGCGCCCCCGACCACATCGGCACGATCTTCAGAGAGCCCCCGGACGCGCGTTCGACATGATCCATCCAGAGCTGGTCGGCCCGGCTGAACGGGTGCGATGGCGGATAGGGCGTCGCGTACGTCAGCTCGGTCACGCCGGCAGGAATCGGCCGCGCGCAGGCTGAGAGCATCATCGACGCGACGAGCACGAGCGCACCGATGCCCTTCATGCCAAGCTCCGATCGCGCAAGAACCGGTCCACCAGCCCAACCATCCTGTCGTGGTCCCAGATCTTGGCATCGACCATGTCGGCATCGATCATGAGGACGGGCACCCCCGCTTCCTCGAGCGCCAATGCGGTCAGCTTGGTGCCCGACTGCGACAGGCGATTGTCGGGCGGCAGAAGCATCACTGCAGCATCGATGCCGCAGCGCTCGGCCTCGCTCACCATCCATCCGTTCATCCATGGCGGCAGGTGGAGAACCTCGTTGATCGAGCAGATGCGGCTCGCAAGCGCCTCCATCGTGCGCCCGTGGGATTCGCGAACGTATTGCGGCCCCGCAAACGGGAGATACATCGACCACGCGAACACCGCGCCGAGCGTTTCTTCGAGCGCCTGGTAAAATCCCGGGTCGTGCCACACCCCGGCGCCGATCCACATCAGCCGCAGCCGTTCGTTGCTGGCGGCGCCGAGGCCCTGGTCGATCCGCTGCTGGACCTCGTCGCGGAACTTGCGCGAGTGCGCTACCGCCCAGTCCGAACCCCGATGCCACTGCGGGATCATCGTGTTGGGCATCTGCTCGGCGATGGAGACCGGGCAAGGCCGCGCTTCGCCGATGGCGCGGGCCACCTCCCACAGCGCCCGCTCCTGCTCGTCGATCCGCTGCATCAGCGCGTCGAGCTTGGCGCGATCGAAACGACGGTCGGTCTTGCGCTCGAGAAGCGTGATCAGGTCCCCCATCTCCTCGACCATCAGGGCGATGCGGTCGGGCTGGTACACGCTTTCCCATTCGGTTTGCGAGCGGGTGTACCAGGCCGGATCCTTGGCTTCCCAGGCCGGCGCCTCCATGGCGAAGAAGTCAGTCCCCATCGCGGCGGCCCACTGGGTGAAGACGTGCTGGATGCAGTCACAGGTCAGCCGAGCGACGAGCACCGTCGGCGTCGGCAATCCGCCCCATGGAGCCGTTTGCGGATCGTTGGCCAGCGTGCACGCCAGGCCGAGCGAACAATACTTGCAGCTGTTGGAAGGATAGCCCGCCTCCGCCATCGCGTCGAAGTAGCGACCCGACAGCTGCTTGGCCGAGATGTACGCCGACCACCACTGGTTGGAGATCACCGGGATATCCATGGCATGGAAAATCTCGTGCGGCGTATCGGCCTGCGCGATGACGAACGGTTCGCCTTCGTCGACGACCTTGCGCTTCAGTTCCTGTCCGAAGGCTTTCTGGAATGCAGTGGCCTGCGCCGTGCACACCAGGGTCTTTCGGCTTCGCAGCCCGGTCTGCGCGCTCACTCGAACACTCCCATTGCCTGCAGCTCCTCGATGCGCGCGGAATCCAGCCGGCAGATCGTTCCGGCTACTTCATGCACATGCTCGCCCATGCGCGGCGCTCGATACGGCTCCAGCTTGTCGCGCGAAAAGCGTATCGGCGAGGCGATGTGCCCGAAAGGGCCGAGCAGCGGATGGTCGAGTGTGGTCAGCGCACTGCGTGCCGTCAGTTGCGGGTCACGCTCGATCATATCCTCACAATCCTGGACCACCCCGGCCGCCAGCCCGAGCGCCTGCAGCTCGGCCACGACTGCATGATCCTCGCGCACGACGGTCCAGCCAGCGATGTCATCGCCGGTGATCGCCTTGAGGCGCGCCAGCTCGGCCTGGTCGACCAGAGCGATCGCCACCCAGCGATCTTCGCCGGCGGCGGGGAACACGTCCTGGAAGAACACCGCAGGGTCGACGTTCCCCGCGCGTTGCGGCCGCTCCCCGGCCTTTACGGAGGCTAGCGACGGACGCATCTGCTGGACACAGATCTCGTACATCGAAGCATCGATGTGGCACCCGCGCCCGCTTTCGCGCCGCGCCTGCAGCGCCGCAGCGGTGCAGGCGGCCATCACGAAGGGCACGATCACATCACCGTACGGCACCGCGCCAGGAATGACCGGGTCTCCTCCCGCGTAGCCGGTGAGATAGGTCCGGCCTGAGAGCGCGCCACCGGTGCCATCCACGCCCCACTCCTGCGCCAGCGGACCCGTCTGGCCGTAGACGCTGCCCGAGACCATCACGATACCCGGACTGATCGCGCGCAAGTCCTCGTAACCGAGCCCAAGCTTGGCCATCGTCCCGGGCGAGAAGTTCTCGACCACCACGTCGGCCCATTCGATCAGCGGACGCAGGATCTCCCAGGAGGCGGGTTCCTTGAGGTTCAGCGTGACGCTGCGCTTCGAGGTGTTGAGGTGCGCGAACCACGGCTTGTCGTCGAAATTGCCGTGTGCCGATGCCGAGACTTGCACGTCGAGCCGCGAGAGGTCGGGCCGGGTGCGGCTCTCGATCTTGACCACATCGGCGCCGAGATCCCCCAGCGTCTTCGTCGTGATTGAGCCAACCAGCGCCCAGGCAAAGTCGAGCACGCGCACGCCCGCCAGCGGCCCGGTGCGGCTTCCGGTTCGTTGCTCGGGCAAAGCGGCCGGTGTTCCCTCGGCGATCCTGGCGAACCTGTCGGGCAAGCCGTCGGCAGTGTCGAAAAAGCCGCGCGCCGCCAGGTGCGGATCGGCAAGCACGTCGGCGGGCTCGTTCACCACGCATGCATTGATGCCGCGCCTGAGTCCCTCAGTGGCGATCTCGTGCTTTGTTTGCCGCGCAAAGAATTGCGCGATCGCCGTTTCCCATACCTCACGCATTTCCGCCGGCAGGGTCGAGCGGTTATAGCTCAGCCAATCCACACCCCGCAGCGGGTTGTCGGCCAATTCCTCGTCCATCCACTCCGCCAGGGCCCGGTTGGCGGGCGCGCCGAGCCGCCCGGTCATCAGCGAATGGAAGCACCAGCCGTCCGCCAGCTTCCAGATCGCCCGGATGGTTGCCTGACCATATGCCAGCTTGCCGCCTACGCGCTGCAGTTTGCGGTGGTCAAACTGCCACACCAGCACGCCGTTCGTGTTGCGGCTGAAAGCGACCTGCTGGACCGAGACGTCGACGTGCTGGCCCAGCCCGTGCGTGCCGCGCGCATAATGCGCCGCCATGGCACCGGCGGCAGCGGCCATGTCGGCGTGGAAGGTGCAAGCATCGCCTGCCTCCTTGACCGGCGGACGGCCGGGCTCGCCGGTGACCCTTAGCGCGCCGCCCGTGGCGGACGCTACGAGTTCGCCCCCGCGCCAATGGCTGCGCGGGCCGCCGGAGCCGAACGGCGTGACGGAGATGTGCACCGCGTTCCCCGGAATGCCTAAATGCTCGGTCGCCTCAAGGCCGAGGTCGTCGATTACGAACGAGGCGCCCTCGACCGGTCCGGCCACCTCCGCGCCTAATGAACGCAGGAACCGGGCCAGAGGGCGGTGGGCCATTCCCCCAAGCGCGGCAACGCGATGCCCGTCCAGCAGCGTCATTGGCCGATACCTTGCAGGAACGAGACGATTTCGTCGGCCGCACCATCGCGTGCCAGCCAGTCGCGCCGCGTCATGACCAGCGCAGGTAGTCCCTCGTCGGCGAGCGCGGCGCTTTGCGCCGGCAGGTGCCAAGCCTGCGCCTCGTCCTCCTCGATCTGCCACAGCACGACAGCCTCGGCGCCGCTCTCGGCAATAGCGCGGTGCAACGCCGCGCCTGGGTCGGCGAACGATCGAGGACCCGCGGGATCGGAGTGCACCTGGTGGGCGAGCGCGGCGATCGGATCGCCGCCGGCGACGTCCACCACCGCCCCGAGTTGAGTCCAGGTGTCGACCAGCGTGGAGCCCACGGCAGTGAACCCGGCGTGGGCCGCCGCGTCGTGCAGGCGCCGGTCGGGTGGCGGAGTTCCTGCAAGAAGGCACCGCCGTCCCGCGGAGGTCGGCTCTTGACGCGTCCGTTCGGCGTTGCAGGCTTCGATGGCGCCGGCGAGCGCAGCCTCGTTGACGCCAAGCCGGCCGGCCAGCTGGCGCAAGCTGTATTCCGTGCGAGCGACGCTGCTCGCCCGCGGAACCTTGGCAATATCGAGGATGAGCGGCTCCGGCCCGCCCACCAAACCTCGCCGCTGCAACTCGCAAAGGTAGTAGTACAACCGCTGCGCACTGTCGTCGGCGCGGCTGAAGATGACCTGCCCGATGCCGTCGTATTCACCGGCGGCCCAACCTTCGAGGATGGCGCGGGCCCAAGGCGCGAACTTGCTTTCCATCCAGCGCTCGGCGGTTGGGGTCTGTCGCTGCGTCTCGAATCGCAGCGGGCCAGAGTGGCGGCCGGTTGCGCGCAGCAAGTCCTGCGGCAGGTTGGGCCCGACATGCGCGATCGCGGCGGTCATTGGAGCACCGACGGGAGCCACAGCGCCATCCCGGGCACCAGGATCAGCAAGAACAGATGCACGAAGTCGCTCGCCAGAAACGGCATGACGCCCTTGAAGATGCGACCGATCGAAACATCCTTTGCGACTCCCTGGATCACGTAGAGGTTCATGCCGAGGGGGGGATGGACGAAGCCCATCTCCATCGCCCGGGTAATGAAGATGCCGAACCACAGCGCTGACATGCCGGTCGATTGGACGATCGGCAGCAGGATCGGGGTGGTCAGCAACATCAGCGCCAACCCGTCGAGCACCGAGCCGAGCGCGAGCAGCAGCAGTGCTATGACAACGAGCGTCCCCACCGTGCCGAGGTTCAGCGAGGTCACGGTCGAGCTGGTTGCCTCCGCCACTCCGGTGACGCCGATGAAGGCCGAGAACACCAGCGCCCCGATGATGATCAGGAAGATCATGCCGCTGGTCCTGAGCGTCGCGTCGAACGCGGAGAACAGCATCGCCCGGGTCAGGCCCTTTCGCAGCGCGGCGATCAGCAGCGATCCCGCCGCCCCGATCGCGGCCGCTTCAGAGGGGCTGATCCAGCCGAATGCGATGCCGCCGATCACCAGCGCGATGAGCAGAATCATGTCCCAGATCCGGCGCACGGCAGCCCACCGTTCGCTCCAGCCCGAGCGCTCGGAAGCGGGCGCCAGCCCAGGCCGCCAGCGCACCACCAGCCAGATCACCACGAAGTAGAACAGCGCTTGCGACAACCCCGGAATGATCGCGGCGGTGAACAGCTGGCCGATCGAGGTCTCGGCGATGATACCGTAAACGATGAGCGCGCCCGAAGGCGGGATCATTTGGCCGAGCGTTCCCCCCGCGGCGACGGTGCCGGTCGCCAACGCGTCGGAATAACCGCGCCGGCGCATCTCGGGCAAGGCCACCGAGCCGATCGTTGCGGCGGTCGCGAGGCTCGACCCGTTGATCGCTCCGAACCCTGCGCAACCAGCGACCGCCGCGTACGCCAGTCCGCCGCGGCGGTGCCCGACAAAGCGCGCCGCCACGTCGAACATGTCGCGGCTGGCATCGACGGAAAAGAACACGTGCGCCATCAGCAGGAACAGCGGCAGCGTGCCCAGTTCGTAGCGGGTCAATGTGTCGACCGTAATCACCCCGGCCTTGATCACGGCCGCTTCTGGGCTCAGCGTCAGGGCCAGGCCCCCGAGACCCACGAGGCCCAGTGCCGCGCCGATGCGCACCCCGCCCAGGATGAGCAAGAACAGCACGAGCAATCCGACCAGACCGGTGGCGGGCGTGGCGTAGATCATGGGCGGGTGCGCCGGAATAGCGCCGCGACCGCAATCACGATGCAGGCAGCAAGACCGAGGTTGGCGATCAGCCGCAACGCCCGCCACGACACGCCGAGCAGTTCGCTGCGTTCATGTCCGTCCCACAAGTCGGCAGCCAGCCACACGGACCCCGTCAGCAGGGCTGCAAAGAACAACGCCATGGACAGCGGCCCGAAAACGTCCGCGAACGCCTGCCCCCGAACGTGGCGATCGGTCAGAATGCGCACGCGCGCATGGTCGTCCCCCGCTGTTGCGAAAATCAGGCCGAATACGCCAGAGACCAGCACCGCTGCTTGGACCAGCTCGATCGACCCGACGACAGGGACCCCAATGTTGCGCCCGATCACCGCCAGCGTGTCAATCACGGTCGCCGCGATAAGCGCCGCTCCCCCGGTCCAGACCCCAAGGCGCTGCAACCGGGTCATGCCGCGAGCGTCACTTGCCCGGTCTCCGAAACGGAGATCGGCTGCAGTCCGGCGGCCGCGGTTATCTGCTCGACATAACGGCTGACCTGGTTTGCGCGCGCTCCGCCGGCCAGCACCGGCCGGCCGGGCGGTTCTACCCACACCGGCACGATCGAGGCGGATATCGTCAGGTCGCGCGCGACCTCGAGCCGCCCGAGCATAGCCTGCCTGGCCTCGGGGTGGAAAGGAGCAAACGAGTATGCGGGATCGGGCTCGAACCCGAACAGCTGCTTGCGCCGCTCGGCCCATTCGCGGCGTGCCGGATGGTCCTGCGCGGGCGACAGCGCCCGCGTGACAACGCATCCATTGCCCAAGCCATGGAAGATCGGCTTGCCGTGGTGGAACTCGATGCCGCGGGCAATGTGCGCGTGGTGGCCGATCACCGCGTCTGCGCCCAAGTCGATCGCGGCCTGGGCAAGGGGTCGCTCGTATGTTTCGAGCACCACAGGCGTGTGGACTCTTCCCTTGTGCATGGCCACCAGCACGAGATCCGCTTCACCGTACGCGGCGGCAATATCTTCAGCGAGGATGGCGTAGGCTTCCGGCGATATCCCCGTGATCTCCGATCGCGGCGTGACCGGTTCGCCATCCGACGTGTTGAGCGGCAGATAAGCACAGCCAGCTCGTCCCGGTGCCGCCCAGCCGAACTGCGGCCCGACGCAATTGTAGCTAAGCAGTGCGATGCACCGATCCTTCACTGTGATCATGGCAGGCCGCCGGGCTTCGGCAAGGTCGAGCCCGGCGCCAGCATGCGCGATGTCCAGAGCGTCGAGCCCGGCAATGGTATCCGCGATCCCTCTGAGACCGCAGTCCGCGATGTGGTTGCCTGCGAGGCTCACCACCGCAAAGCCCGCATCCGCCAGCGCCGCGAGGTTCTCCGGCGGCGCGCCCGGTGACGGCACGTCTCCGCCGACCTCGTCGGTGCAGTCGGTATGCGGAACCTCCAGGTGACCGATGGCGAGATCTGCCTCGTGTAATGCCGGGGCAATCCCCGACAGCCACTTGCCGGGGTCCGGTTCGTCCAGAACGAGGTCCCCGACCAGCACCAGGGTAATGAGATCATCGGTCATCAGGCTGCGATCTGACGGTCGTGCCGCTCCTAGAAGGATTTACGGACGCTTATCGCGAACAGGCGACCAATGGGATCGGCTGCCGTAGCGTCGTATCCACCGCTACCGTTGCCGCTGGGAGTGATGTTGACGTAAGGTGGCGCCTCGTCGAACAGGTTTCGTACTTCCACCGTGGCCGTGATCCCCTTCGCCACAAAACCGCTCGCGCCCTCGTCCCCGAGTTTGAACGACAGTGCGAGATCGATTGGGTCGAAGCTGCCGACACGCTGCGGAATCGTGGGCACGTTGTTGACGTAGCCGTTGACGTGGCTCCAAGTCAGCCGTGCGGTGACCGGACCATGCTCCCAGTTCGCGCTGGCACGGGACTTGAAGCGCAGCGGGTTGAAGATGATGTTCAACCGATCGATCTGAGGAGCCGTGGAGGTGACGGCCACCTCGTACTTGGTCAGATAAGTGCCCGAAGCGGTCAGCGTGACGATGTCGTTGTCGGAAAGGTCGAAGCCCCAGTCCGCCGTAAAGTCGATACCCCGAGTGATCGATGAGCCCAAATTTTGGCCACGACCGTCGACGAACAGGGTTACCGGATTGGGTGGGCTGCCGACAAATGCCACCCCCGATGCGTTCAGCGCCGCCACCCGCGCGGCTGCTTCGGTTCCCCGCAGGATGATTCCCGTTCCGGCGTAGAAGGACTGACTTCCCAGTATGGCGAGGTTGGAGAGGTTGGCGATCACCTGGTTGTCGTACTGGACGCTCCAGTAGGTCACTCCAAAGCGCAGGCGGGAAAGGGGTTGGATGTCCGCTCCGACCGACCAAGTCTCGGCAGTTTCCGGCTTCAGGTCGAGGTTCTGTCCCGACAGGGCCACGCCGACGATCGTGCCGCCTGCGGGATTGGAATAGTTCTGTACGAAGAGGTTGTTCGAATTGCCGTAGATCTCGGGGATCGTCGGCGCGCGGAACGAAGTGCCGTAGCTCGCGCGCAAATTGACCGCGTGGAGCGGCGACCAGTTGATCCCGAACTTGGGATTCGTGGTGCTGCCGACATCGCTATACTTATCGTGGCGGACTGCGGCATTCAGCTCGAGCCGGTCGAAGCCGGGAATGGCGTTTCCTGGACCGAAAATCGGGACGTAGAGCTCCCCGTAGTAGGAATCGATCTTACGTCCGAAATGGCGGAACGTGATTGGCACGGTAGGTGCGCCGCGGGCGGAGCCGAGCGCGACATTGAAGTCCTGCCGCTCGTAGCCCGTAGCGACCTTCACATCCCCGCCGGGGAGGCTCAGCAGCGTGCCATTGAGGCGCGCGGCGTAAGTCCAGAGCTCGCCGTTGGTCGGGGCGAGGAATATCTGGTTGGCAAGATTGGCCAGGACCGCTGGATTGGTCCGACCAAGACCGTAGATGTCGAGCGCGGCAGCCGGATTGTTGCTGGCCAGAGCCGTGTTGATGGCAGCGTTGTTGACGCCGGTGTGGGCGCCGGAGAAGTCGTCGGTCTTGCCGCGGCCGACCAGCGCTTCGAACTGGAAATCGTGCGGAAGCCGGATACGGATACCGGGCGTGACCTGCCAGCTCTTGGCAAAGCCCGAGGTGTCGCCACGCGGCAGTTCGAGCGCCATGTAGTCGATGCCGTAACTCGTTCCGGCAAAGCCGGGCGGACGCACGAAGAAGGCGTTGGTCTGAGGGACCGTTGCGTTCGACAGCGTGATATAGCTGCCGCGCCGATAGAACTCGCGCTTCGAGTAGAACGCGTCATAAAATACGCTCAGCCAGTCCGTGACATCGAACGTCCCGGTGCTGTTCAGCGTATTGTAGGTCTGCTCAGGAATCAGGTCCTGCCCCCGGAGCAACTCGCACAGGTTGCGCGTTCCAGCGACCAGACTCCCGGCGGTGGCCTGGGTCACCCCGCCTTGGGGTATTGCATAGGTTGTCCCGCCGGCGCGGATCGTCCCCGGAAAACAGCGTGTCGTACGGCCGTCGCTGCCGCCGAACGGCACCTGGTTGCTGACGAAGAAGGGGCGGTCGTCGCCCGACAGGTTCGAGCGCTCGACATGCTCGCCAGCGATCATGAACTGCCCGCGCGAAAATCGCTTGCCCAGGGCAAGTCCCACGATCTGCTCGCTGAAGTCGCCGTCGTCGGAAATGCCATTGCGGGCGAAGAACTCGCCGCCATCCAGCGAACGCCGAGGGATGATGTTCACGACCCCGGCCACGGCGTCCGATCCGTAGATCGCCGACGCCCCGTCAGCGACGACTTCGATCCGCTCCACGCCAAGCGAGGGCAGCACCGAAGGGTCAATCGACCGGCTGTTGCTCGTCACACGGTGCCCGTCGATAATCACGAGCGTCGCATAGGGCCCGATGCCGCGAAGATTGACCGAGTTGCCGTAGGTGATGTTGCCGCTGCCGCCCGACTGGCCACGCGAGTTCTCGGAAACACCGAGATCGAAGTTCTGCGGGATCTCCTTGATGATCCGGTCCACGGTGACGGCGCTGGCGTTGGCTATGTCGTCGCGACCGAGCGAGAGGACGCTCGACCCCACAGGAGCGACACCCCGCAGGCGACTGCCGGTGACGACAATCGCCGTGTCCTGTTGTTCCGGCTGAGATGCATCGGCGGCGTCCGCGGGTTCGACTTCATCTGCCGCTTGCTGTGCTGCCGCCGGAACTCCCAACAGGAGCGTGCTCAGCGAGGCCCCGCACATCACACTGCGCCAGACACTGTTTGCTTTGCGAGACATGATCAAATCCCTCCCATTCGTTCCGCGCCGCCGGGCGGCGCTAGCTTATTGCGAAATCGGCAAGTCAATTCGGGACGCCCCGTCTCCGCCAAACCGCACGGTGACCTGCGGTGCGGGGTCAAGGCGAATGTCATTGAGGTTTCGCTGGCGCGGGTCGGCACCCGCAACGACGACCCTCAGTCGTTCGCCCGGCTCCACGACCAGCGAGATGGGGGTCAGCGCTATGGACAATGGCACGTATTCGCCCGGAGCGGGCGGAGCGACGTCCGCTCCGCGCCCCGAATGCCAGGGAAGGCCCAAAGTCTCGTACGGCGCCTGCGCCAGCTTGTGGTGAGACAGTTTCAGGCGGCCGAAGGAAATGACCTCGCTCGTACCATCCGCCTTGATCCGGTCGAGGTAGACGAAGACGTCGGCCTGCGGGTTGTCGGAGGCCGCGGTAAGCTCGGCCACCGGATAACCGATCAATTTCATCGGCGCGGCCAGCGCCGCACTGGTGAAACTGATCCCGTGTTCGTCCATCGGTTGCGGCCAGAACGCGAAATAGTCTGCGGGCGGAAGGTTATAGTCGACTTTGAAGGATATGCCGCCTTCGCGCGAGCCACTCACCGGGCCAAGGCGGCCCGCCCTGACGCCGGATCCGGGCGCCAGGAACCACGGAAATCGATGAGATTCAACGCCGGGCAACTGGCTGGACGTGACGAACGCACCCGTGCCGTTAAGGCCCTCCACCCAGTAGGTCGCCCGCGGTAGGCGCTCGTAATCAGGGTTTCGGCCCTTCAGGTAATGATCGAAGAACCCGACGATTTCGGCGGCGAGATCGAAGCCTGGCGGCGGCACGCAATGCCCCCCGGGGCCGGCAAGCACACGGCTACCGAGGTTGGCCGCCGAGAGGATGATTTGGCTCGTCGGCTCGTCGCGCCAGTTACCCCAGAAATAGGTCGCTATTCCCGCGGATCGTACCGTGTCGAGATATGTGTAAGGCCCCACTTCCTCCCAAAAGCGGGTGCCCGTGAAGCTCGACATGCTGTCGCGATAAGGCATGCCATACCAGAGGGGACTCATGGGCGTGTTGGCGGCGTGCTCTGCTACTGCGGCGCGCAGCATCGAGCCATCTCTGTCCTCGTCCATGGGCACCGTGGCGAGGTCGATTGCCGGTTCTTCATCCGGTCTGGTATTGAATTGGGCGGTGATTCCGCCGTTCCGGACGAAGGCGTATTTGTCGAGGTCGCTCGCTCCGATGAAGGCTGCCTTCATCGAAGGAGGGGCAGTAGTCGCGACTTGGAACGCCGAACCCCCGAGGTAAGAGCAGCCGACCATCCCCACCTTGCCGTCCGAGAACGGCTGGTCGGCCAGCCATTCGACCAGGTCGTAACCGTCCTGGGCCTCGGTCCGGTCCTGGAACCCGCGGCGATGGCCGAACGAAGCCCCCTTCCCGCGCACGTCCGCAACGGCGACGACATATCCGGCTCGGAGGAGCGAGCGGAGGCCAAGGTTGTCGCCGAGCGCGGCTTCGATGACTTTGCCGTCCGCATCGTGATATCGGGCGCGATAGGGCGTGAACGCGAATACGACCGGCAATTGCAGATCAACGACTGAAGCCTCAGTGGCCGGCCGATAGATGCTTACGGCAAGGCGCGTGCCGTCTCGGACCGCGACGTAGCGAGACTGGGAGACGACGTCGGGATACGGCTGCGCGGCCAGCGGGACGCTGCAGGAAATCGCGAGCGCGAAGGCGCATGCGCGGCCCGTTGACATGACATCTCTCCTCCAGGTGGCATCAAAGCCAATGGTGACGCGACTTCAACGAAAATCACGACGACGAAATCATTGACAATTTTGTCGTCGTGATTGACGTTCTGGTTTGGGAGTTCGCGGTGGCAAGCAACCTACTGGAAAGAAAAGGTCCAACGGCGATCGAGATCGCGGACTGGATCCGCGGCCAGATTCGTCGCCGCCGCCTGGTCCCCGGCCAGCGTTTGGTCGAAGTCGACATCATCCAGCAAACCGGCGGGAGCCGCTTCAAGGTGCGCGAGGCCCTCCAACGCCTGTCAGCGGAAGGTCTTGTCGATGTCGAAGAGTACCGCGGAGCATCGGTCCGCAACGCGACCATGGACGAGGTGCGCCAGCTCTACCATGCGCGCGGGGCAATGGAGGGTATCTGCGCGGCCGACTTCACCCGCTTGGCCAGCTCGGCGCAGAAGGCCGAGCTGGCGCGCGTGGCTGAAGAGATGGAAGACTGCGTGGCCGGGCCTTCGCCGGAGCAGTTCGCGCGACTAAACGCGCAGTGGCACAACCTGATCATGGACGGAGCGGGCGACCACGTGATCAAGAGCATCGTCCAGCGGCTCAACACGCCGATCCACCATCTCGTGTTCGAGACTTTCTACCGAGGCGAACGGCTGCGCGCGGCGGTGCAGGATCATCGCGTCGTGGTCGACGCCGTCCTGGCCGGCGACGCCGAGGCCGCGGAACGCGCCATGCGCTCTCACGTGATCAACGGGCTCGAGTTCTTGTCGCAGCTCGATCGGTCAATCCATTTCGGAGAAGACTAGAGTCCAACGGCCGTGAGTGCGCAATTCACCACACCGGATCCTGTGTCCATCGGCATGGCCTGCAACGGACGAATGTGCGTCAACCGCCAAGAATCGCCCACCATGTGCCTACAGTGACCAATCCCAGACCACGCTGAAGGGTTGGACCCGAATCAACGATCTGGGCCTGACGGAGATAACGTCCAAGCTTAGACCAGCGTCTGCCGACATCGGCTAAGACCCGAAAGAGCGCAGTTCTGCGGCCTGTGCGCAATCGGGCGGCCCTCCTCCGGAAATATCCGGATGGGCCGGGAATTGGTGTGCGACCAAGCTGCGCCGGTATCTTATCGGAGGTGGGCATTGCATCAGATCCAGAACGCGGCGTCTCCGGCTTCCGGGTTATTCCGGCAGCGGGCCGCGCATCAGCGCATGTTGGCGAGGCAGGAAGCGCTGCCTAACGTGAGGCAGTTGCTGCAGGGTTCGGCGGAAACGTGGGAGGCGCTGGCGAACAGCCTCGCCAGCCAGAGCGGAGATGCGGTGGTCGTGCATCCCTCAGTCGTTCGCCGAGAGAGCCGGCCATCGGTCATACGGGCCGGCAAGCTGATCGTCGACTTGAGCGCGGGAACCGCCGGGGTTGCCGCCGCGCATATCCCCCTGACGCGCCATGAGTATGCAGTCCTGGCCTTACTCGCGCTGCGCAAAGGTCAGACGGTGACGAAAGCGATGCTCCTCGACCATCTTTACAGCGGCACGGTCAAGCCGGCGACCAGGGTCATCGAGGTGTTCGTCTGCAGGCTGCGCAAGAAACTGTCGGGCGCCTGTGGCGGCGGCAACTACATCCAGACCATTCGCGGGGGCGGCTATTCGCTGGTCGATCCCGCGCAGGAGGCCAACACCGGTTGAGCCCGGCCGCTGACGTCCTGGCACCCGGCTGGCACGAACTCAGCGGCCGCTGGACTCGAACGACATCCCGACGGCTGCGTCCGAGGCCGTCGCGCAGCGATCCGGCATGCGCCCGCCCCCGGATCGCATTTCCTCGCACATCGTGACTTCGAAGGGGTTGCGCTGGACCCGGCAGACGAGCTCGCTTTCTTCCCAGATGTCCGCTGCGCGCAAGTACGCATCGTTCAGGACGTAGGCGAGAGCTTCCGTCACATTCCTCAAGCTCAAATCCACGTCTTCGTCCGACCCGAGCAGGTTCTGATGAAGGACGATCCGGTACGCGCGGGTTATCGGCACCGAGGCGCGAACAGTGGCCTGATTGCCGGACCAGGACTTCCACAGCATGCCGTCCTGCGACTCCGCTTCCAGCAAGGGCTCATATGGACTGCGCCGGCCGAAGGCGGAGGATTGCAGGTCCTCTCGCCTGGTCAGGTATCCGAAATAGGGGTGCGCTCTCCTCGTCACCGTGCCTGCTTCATTCCCGACCGCCCACGGCCTTGCGAAATGCAGACTCCGGGGGCGCCGCGAGCAATCGTCCACCGCTCGCAGGTGCGCGAAGCTCTCGTGGCAGACGACTCCCGCATGGAGCCTCCTTTCGACTCAGGAGGACTACCTATCTATCATGGTTGAGTGGTGTCGTCAGCGGTTCCGCACGATCCAGATCGATCGCTGGTCCGCGTAGCGCATCAAGAATCCGCCAAGCGATGCCGGCTCGATCGTTACAGCGTCGCCGGCCGAGGGCGCGTCGTAAGCCAGCAATGCCGCGTCGACGAACTGCCAATAGCCTCCGACTTCGAGCGTCAGCCGGTAGACTCCGGGCTCGCGCTCCGGACGGATCCCATCCAGGACGCCGCCGAGCATGCGCCATACCCCGACCGAAGGCCGCCAGGACCTCGTCGCGAAGCTCTTCACGCAGGAGCGAAATCTTCTGTGAACTGCCGGCTCTTCACCCGTATAATTGCGGAGCGAAGCCGGCCTGCGTCCGGCCCTATGCTTTCGATCGACCGACACCGAAGGGGGGAGAAGCCGAGTGATGCGTTCGATCCTGCTGCACATCGCCGACGACGACTGCCTCGAGGCGAAGACCCAGGTCGCTCTCGACCTGGCGCGTGCGTTCGGCGGCCACATGACCTGCCTCCAGGCCGTGCCATACGAATATGGCGTGCCCGGTGATTTCTACGGCGGCTTCATGGCCGACCTGATCCCGATCATGCGCGAGGCGGCCGAGAAGGTGCGGGAACGCTGTGAAACTCGCCTCGCACCCGAAGACGTCACGTGGAGCTGGGATCATGAAGACGGGCCGGCCGCCGAGCACCTGCTGCGCAAGGGGGCGCTCAGCGACGTCGTTGTCGTGGGCAGCCACGAACCTTTCGGCCGGGGTCCGTCGACCCTGGCGGAAAACCTCGTCCTACGCGGCCGTACGCCGATCATCCTCGTTCCCGAGCACGCCAAGGGGCTCGATTGCACCGGCACCGCGCTGATTGCGTGGAACGGATCGGAGGAAGCATCGCGCGCCCTGAAGGCTGCCGTGCCGCTGCTGGCCAAGGCCCGTTCGGTCGTGCTCGCGAGCGTGACCGGCGAGCCTGACGGGCGGTCCGACTTTCCCGCGGTAGAGGGTGCCGAGTATCTCGCGCGCCACGACATCGACTGCCAGATGATCGAGTTTCCGCTCGGGCGGAGTTCCGTTGCGGACGTGCTCGCCGAAGCAGCGGCGGCGCGGGACGCCGCGTATCTGGTGATGGGCGCCTATGGTCATTTCCGCATCGTCGAGGCAGCGCTCGGTGGCGTTACGCGCCGCCTCTTCTCCAAGCCTCCGCTGCCTATCTTCGCCTGTCACTAAAGGCCAACCATGACCCAGACCATCAAGCACGCGATCATCGTCTGCCATCCGCTGAAGAAGAGCTTCGCGATGGCCGTCGCCGAGCGATACGCACAGACAGTCGGGGCACACGGCCACGAGGTCGTCATCCGCGACCTCTACCGCACAGGCTTCGATCCGGTACTCAAGGCAAGGGAACGGCAAGGCAAGCCGGCCGCCGACGTGACCCGCGAATGGATCGCCCTCGGCAAGCCCGATGTCTTCGTGCTGGTCTACCCGATCTGGTTCGGCACGCCGCCGGCGATGCTGAAGGGCTACATCGATCGCGTGTTCGGCGCCGGGCGAACGCGCGGGCGCGGCGGCGAGGGCGGCACGAGCGAACTGATGGCTGGCAAGCGCCTCGTCTCGCTCACCTCGTCGGGCGGTTCGCGCGCGTGGCTCGCGGAGAAAGGCGTGCTCGGCTCGCTGCGGACCGTCTATCACCGCTATCTTGCCGAGGTCTTCCGCTTGTCAGAGACGCACATCTACCATTTCGACGGCGTGACCGAAGACCTGCCGGAGCGCGATTTCCGCGCGCATCTGTTCGAGGTCGAGAAAGCGGCAAACGAAGTGGTCAGCCGGATGCTTCCCGGCGCACCTCCGCTCGATCCCAACCGGCCGTGAGCATGCCAGCTCGACACAATCCGACGCGACGCTGGCCCTGGCTTCGCGGACTGGCAGCGGCGCCGCTGCTATGGGCCGCGGCCGTCGCCGCCAGCGTTCCGCTGACGAGCGACCCGACGCCGCAGCGATGGGATCGCCAGTCCGCGGCAGCGCTGCTCGCCTACATCGAGCGGATCGACGCCCAGGGGCTCGAACCGGCGGACTACGAACCCGCGGGCCTGAGGCGGACGATCCAGCAAGGCGACGCGGCCGAACTCGAGCGGCAGGCCACGGAAAGCTTCGGCCTGGTGGCGCGAGATCTGGCGAACGGCCATGTGCGACCCACCCAGCGCGTCCGTTTCTATATCGCCACCGAGCCGTTGCAGCCGGAGCGCGTCGCCGTGCTCATCGATCGTGCGATCGCCTCACGCGACATGGCAGGCGTCCTTGACGGGTTGGCGCCGAACAACGCTCAGTATGCAGCGCTGCGTCACGCGCTCGCGAGCTTGCCCGGCGACTCGAACGCCGAGCGCCGCAAGCTCGAGGCCAGCCTCGAGCGCTGGCGCTGGATGCCGCGGCAGATGGGCGACAGCCACCTGCTGGTGAACATTCCCGAATACCGGCTGCATGTGATGACCGAGGGCGCTGAAGTCGCCACTCATCGCGTCATCGTCGGCAAGCCGAAAACCCCGACGCCGCAATTTTCGGCAAGTGTCGCCGGCGTGATCTTCAACCCGCCGTGGAACGTGCCGCGGTCGATCATCGCCGAGAGCGTTGGCCGGCTCGTCCGCAACAGCCCGGGCGTCGCACGGGCGCGTGGCTACACCTGGAGCTCCTCGGGCGGCAGCCTGCGCGTGACGCAGCAACCGGGCCCGCAGAACGCGCTCGGGCAGGTCAAGCTCGACATGCCCAACGGCTTCACGGTCTACCTGCACGACACCCCGACCAAACAACTGTTCGACGCGGACGTGCGCACGCTGAGCCACGGATGCATCCGCACCGACCAGCCGTTCGACCTCGCCGTCCGCCTCCTTGCCGGCACAGACTGGACGCGGGCGCGGATCGACCAGGTCGTGGCCACGCGCAAGACGACCCGCGCGGCGCTCGAGCGGTCGATGCCGATCTATACCGTGTACATGACGGCCTACGTCCAACCGGACGGGACCGTCGGGTATTTCGGCGATCCTTATGGCCTGGACGGGGGCATCAACCGGCTGCTTGACGACGGCGCCGGGCGCCCGGGCTAGGGAACGCGCCCGCCCGCCCCCTACTCGGCCTTCTTTGCCTCGCCGACGTGGTTGCGTTGGAGCCAGCCCTTCCGCGAGCCCATTCCCGCGGCAAAGGCGATGCGCAGGGCATCGGCGAAATTGCTCACCTCGAGCTTGGTCATGACGTTCGCACGGTACACTTCGACCGTGCGCGAGCTGATTCCGAGGTCGTAGGCGATCGTCTTGTTCGGATACCCGCAGGCGAGACCTTCGAGGACCTCCTGTTCGCGCTGAGTGAGCTGCGCGATCTGCGTCTTCGCCCAGCCTTCGCGCTCGCGCTGGCTCACCCGGTCGGCGAGGCGCGCAAAGCCGATTTCGAGCGCATCGAGCAGCTGCTCGCGCTCGAACGGTTTTTCAAGGAAATCGACCGCCCCCGCCTGCATCGCCTTCACGGCCGTGGCGATGTCCCCGTGCCCGGTGAGCACGATCACGGGCAAGTTTAGGCCGCGCTCGGCCATTTCGGCCTGCACCGTGAGACCGTCCATGCCCGGCATGCGTACGTCGAGCAGCACGCACGCTGCCGCCGTTCGATCGGCATCCTTAAGGAAGCTCTCACCGTCGGGCCATTTCTCCGGCCTGAAGCCGGCCGTCCTGAGAAGGAAATCGAGCGAGCGCCGGACCGGCTCCTCGTCGTCGACGATATGTACCAGCCTGTCGTCCGCCATGATCCTCGCCCGCCAGATCGAATGCGGCGACCATTCGGCAGGATGGCCGAGACTGCAAGTGCCTCGTTCTTTTCGGAGGTTGGCAGGCGCCGCTTCGGCGGGGGGTCGGGAGGGCACTCAGCGGCGCCTGCTGGTGCTGATTAGCGCTCCTTCTGTCTGTCGCGACATTGGGAATTATACGGAGCGAACCGCACCAGGCTTCAGCTTGGACGAGTGATGCTGATCCTCTCGAGGTGCTCGGGCACCCGCACGTTCCAGGCGCGCTCGTGGTCGAGACGAAAACGCAGCGTGTCGGCGCTGCCGGGCTCGCCGTGGGTGACGTAAGTCATTTGCGGGGCGGGAGCCTCGCCCAGCCACGCCATGATCTCGCCCGCGTCGGCGTGGCCCGACATGCTCTCGATCTGCAGCACTTCCGCGCCGATGGTCACGTCGCGCCCGAAGATGCGCAGCACCCTGTCGCCGCGTGCGAGCGCCGCCCCGCGCGTGCCACCGGCCTGGTAGCCGATCATGACGATCGCGTTGCGCGGATCGGGGCCGAAGCTGGCCACGTGATGCAGGACCCGTCCGCCGGTCAGCATCCCGCTCGCGGATATGACGATGAACGGGCCCGGGCGCTGGTTGAGCGCCTTCGATTCCTCGACCGAGCGCACGCGATGGGCCACTTCGAACATCGCCCGGCATTCGGCGTCGCTGACGTGATGCTCGTCGTGGTGACGGCGATAGATCTGGGTCGCGTCGATCGCCATCGGGCTGTTGAGGTAGACGGGGATCGGCGGAATCGCTCCCCGGCTGCGGAGCCGCGCGATCTGCAGCATGATCGCCTGTGCCCGGCCGACCGCGAATGCCGGAATCACGATCACGCCCCCGCGGCCGGCCACCCGATCGATGATCGCGCCCAGTTCCGCCTCCGCATCGACCTGCGGGTGGAGCCGGTTGCCGTAGGTCGATTCGCAGACGAGAATGTCGGCACCTTCGAACGGACGCGGCGCGCGCATCATGGGATCGTGCGGACGGCCCAGATCGCCGCTGAAATGGACCGTCCGGCCGGCAACCTGCAGCCGGATCTGCGCCGCACCGAGCAGATGGCCCGCAGGAATGAACCGCGCAGAGAGGCCTTCTCCCAGATCGAGCGAGCGATCGAAATCGACGATCTGGAGCCTGTCGAGCGACGCGGTGGCGTCATCGACGGTGTAGAGCGGCTTGGGGCGAGCGTGCCGTGAATAGCGATGGCGCTGGGCAAACCTCGCCTCTTCCTCCTGCAGATGGCCGCTGTCGGGCAGCAGCAGCCGGCACAGCTCGGCAGTGGCGGGGGTGCAATAGACCTCGCCGCGGAAGCCGTCGCGGACCAGCGCCGGAAGGTAGCCCGAATGGTCGAGATGGGCGTGCGTCAGCAACACCGCGTCGATCGAGCGCGGCGGCACGGGGAACGGCTTCCAATTGCGCAGGCGCAGCTGCTTGTAGCCCTGGAACAGGCCGCAATCGACGAGGATGCGGCGGCCGCCCGCCTGGACCAGATAGCGTGATCCGGTCACCGTGCCTGCGGCGCCGAGGAAGCTGAGGAAGGCGTTGCTCATACGCACCGAATGCGGCGGCCGAACGGCGTCCAACATACGTAGATGACCGAATCTCCCGGCTAGAGCGTCAGGTATCCCGCCACCAGACTCAGCAGCAGCGCGATCATGCTCGCGGCCAGCGCGAGCGCGGCCGGCTTGCCCTTCGCCCGGGCGTAGGCGAGCGTCACGCCGAGCTTCACGCTCATGTTGGCGAGGATCGTGCCGCCCAGAGCCAGCGCGGCAAGTTTGGCGGAGATCGCCCCCGGATCGAGCCCTCCGACGGTGACGATCGCGGCATCGACGTCCATGCTGCCCATGATCAGGATCAGCACCGCGATGCCCTCCTCGCCGAAGCGGCCCTCGGCCCACCGCGCCGCGACCGCCGCGACCGCCACGAACACCAGAAAGCTCAGGGCCGGCAACAGGGCGATCGGATTGCGCGCAAGTACGGCGCCCGCGCTTTTCGGCGCACGTCGGTACAGCCACAGGCTGACGGTCGTCCCGACGAGAAATGGCGCAGCGATCACGGTGACGAAAGGTGCGAGGACCGAGCCGGCCAGCACGGCGACGAGGATCACCACGCGCAGGTACATGACCGCGCTGGCCAGGGCGATCCCGGCATTTTCCGCACCGCCGCCTTCACCTGCCCCGATGCGTTGCGCGAACGAGTAGGTCACCGCGGTCGAGCTGTAAGCGCCGCCGATCACGGCGGTGGCGATCGTGCCGTGCCGCGCGCCGAAGATGCGGTTGGCGACATAGCCGGCGAAGGAGAATCCCGTGACCAGGACCACCACCAGCCACAGCTTCTGCGGGTCCCACGCGCCGTACGGCCCGTAGGTTCCGCTGGGCAGGAAGGGCAGCACTGCGCCGGCAATCACCGCGTAGCGGGCGAGCGCCTTGACGTCGGCCTCTTCCATCCGGTCGACCAGTCCGTGCGCCTCGGCGCGCAAGGCGAGCACCAGCGTCACCAGCGACGCGCCCGCTATCGCCATGCCCGGCTTGCCGATGCCGGCAGTGAAGCCGAGCGCCAGCGTCAGCAACGCGGCGATGGCCGACGTGGCGTCCGGCTTGCCGTCCGCGCGCGACTGGAAGAAGTAACCGACGACAAGCGCCGCCGCCGCGCTCGCCATCAGGCCCCCTGCGGCAAGGCCGTACCCCAGCACCGATACCAAACCGGCGAGACCCGACAGCAAGCCGAGCAGGCTGAAAGTGCGAACGCCCGCCACCCGCGCGCCTTCGGGCTCCATGCGCAGCTTCCATCCGCGCTCGATGCCGATCAGCAATCCGCTCGCCGACGCGGTCGCGACCCACAGCAGCTGCTCGCTCCAGGTCGGCACGGCTAATCCGCCTCCAGCGCGGATGCCGGGCACAGGGCCGAGTTGTTCCCGCTCACCTGACTCCTCCCTCAGCACCACCCGCGACGGCGGATCTCCTGCGCCAGCACCGCGGCGGTCGGGATGTCGGCCACTCTGCCGGTCGTCGTATCCGTCGCCCGGATGGTCGAGATGCCGTCCGCGCGAAGCTGCGCAATGTCCGGCTCGGACGCAAGACAATGCGTCGCCAGCACCCCGATGGAGCGCGCACCAGCGGCTCGCAGCAGGCGCGCCGCGGCCTTCAGCGTCGTGCCGCTCGAGATGAGGTCGTCGACCAGCACGACATGGCGTCCGGCCGCGCGGCCGGCGTGCGGGATGTCGAGCTCGACGTCGCGGTCGCCGTTCCGCCGCTTCTCACCGAGCAGGAACTCGAGCCCGGCCGGTCCGGCCACCGCCTCGACCCATTGGCGCGATTCGTCGTCGGGGCCGACGAGCAGTGGATTGCTCGCCGTGTCGAGCGCGGCGGACAGTGCCGGCGCCGCCGAGATGCTGACCGCCTCGATCCCGGGCATCACCTCGGCCAGCGATGCGATACGGTGAAGGTGCGGGTCGATCGTGATGAGGGCGTCGCAGGCGCCGGCCAGCAGCCTGCCGACGACGCGCTGGCTGACCGCCTCGCCCTCGTGGAAAGCCGCGTCCTGCCGCATGTAGGCGAGGTAGGGGACGATCAGGACAAGCCGCTCGGCGCCGGCATCGCGCAGGGCGGAAGCGGCCAGGAGCAGCTCGACGATCTTCTCGTTCGGCCGATCGAGCGAACGATACAGCAAAGCCGTTGGCGGCGACGGTGTGACACGCACGAGGCTCTCACCGTCGGGAAAGCGGCGCAACGTGACGTCGAGCCGCGCGATCCCGAGCGCGTCCGCCAGGCGCGCGGCCGGTTCGGAGCATTCGGGAAACGCAAAAATCGCCGAGGTCATCGTGCGAGCTCGTACCCGGGATGCTCGGCGGCGAGGTCGCGGGCAAATCCCAGCCCCGTCTCGGAGTTGGCATAAATGCGATAGAGCGCCTCGCCGCCGTGCACGGCCGAGCCGACCTTGTGCAGCAAGTCGATCCCCGCGCCCTTGTCCATCGGCGCGCCGGCCAGCCGCGCGATGCGCGCGATGCGCTCGCAATCGATGGCTGTGACCGATCCCGACGACGCGGCCGTGACGTCGGCGCTATAAGCGCCGAGATCGGGCGGTACCGTCCGTCGGCCCTGCGCGTCGATCAGCCGCTCCATTGCCGCCAGCGCCGCCCCCGAGGCGAGCAGTTCGAGCGCCCGGGCATACCCCCTGCCGCCCTCGAGCGCCGGGTCGAATTCCAGGACCCGGCCGGCGAGCATGACCGCCCGATCGCGCAAGTCGTCGGGCGCGTCGGACTCGTTGCGCAAGACCGCCATGACGTCGCGCGCCTCGAGCACCGGGCCGACGCCACGGCCGACCGGCTGCGAGCCGTCGGTGATCACGATGTCGGTGACGATGCCGAGATGCCTGGCGACGAACTCGAACAACTTGCGCAAGCGCACCGCATCGCTCTGCGAACGCACCTTGGCGGTCGGGCCCACCGGGATGTCGATCACCAGGTGAGTCGATCCGGCGGCGATCTTCTTGGACAGGATCGAGGCGACCATCTGGTCATAGGTATCGAGCCTGAGCGGCCGCTCGACCGAAATGAGCACATCGTCCGCCGGCGAGAGATTGACCCGTCCGCCCCATGCAAGGACTGCGTTCTGGCTGGCCACGATCGCCGCCATGCGCTCTTCGGAGAGATCCACGTCGGCCAGAACTTCCATCGTGTCCGCCGTGCCCGAAGGCGAGGTGATCGCCCGCGAGGACGTCTTGGGGCAGATCAGTCCATGCGCGGCGACGATCGGCACGACGATCATCGAGGTCCGGTTGCCCGGAATGCCGCCGATACAGTGCTTGTCGACCACGAGCGGGGCCTGCCAGTGTAGCCGGTTGCCCACTTCCACCATCGCGCGCGTCAGCGCCAGCGTCTCCTGCGTCGTCATGAAGCCGGCACAAGCGACGAGGAAGGCGCCGATTTCCATCGGCGAATAGAGATGGCCGGTGATGTCGCCGATGATCGCGGAGATCTCGCCATCTCCCAAGGCGTCGCCGTCGATCTTGCGGCGGACGAACTCGAGACTCGCCGGCGGGCGGGCCTGTTCGATGGCGACGTCGGTCCCTTCGAGGCACGCTAGACGGCGAAAGGCCTGCTCGCCGAGGCCGATCTCGCCGCGCCCGACGATGCCCTCGTCATCGACGAGCGCGAGGGTGGCGAGAATCTCGCCGCAGTCGGACGAGATGCGGATCTTGCGCAGCGCCTGGTATTGCTCGGCCGAATAGCCGTTGCCGTGGCGCAGGAGGAACGCGGTGTTGTCGGGATGGGTGTCGATCGGAATGCGCCGAACCTTGAGCTTCGCCCCCGCCAACCCCGTGCGGCCCGGCCGCGCATGTTTTCCCGCTCGGTCGGAAGCTTGCGACATGTTCATTGGCGCTGCCATGGGCCGAAGCCGCCATGCCGGTCATTCGCATTTTCCACAGTGCCGCTCTCCCGCATCCGAGCGTACCGACCCTGTCGGCCGTCGCCCCTCCCATTTACGATACCCGATGCTATAGACCTTTCGTCAATGACGGGGCCAATGCGCAGTCCGATCGAAATTTCCACGGTGCTCGGCAGGTACCTGCTCGCGGTCGCCTCGGTCGCGGCGGCCCTTGGGATCCGTCTCGCCATAGGGCCGCTGCTGGGCAGCGGCAGCGAGTTCATCGTCTTCGTCCTGTCCGTGCTGTTCAGCGCCCTGTTCCTCGGGCGCGGTCCGGCCATCCTCGCTACCGCGCTGTCCCTCGTGGCAGGGGCGGCGCTTGCTCCGGGGAATTTTGGCACCCCGGCGCGGCTGGCCCAGGATACGCTGTTCCTCGGCGTCTGTCTCGGCATCCTCGTGCTGGCGCAGCGCGTCGCCCATCGCGCGCGGATTGCCGAACTGCACCGGCAACAGGCGCAGGAGGAAGCGCTCAAGGCGCAGATCGCCAGCGAGGAGCTGCGGCTGCTGCTCGAGGGCGCCCACCACTACGCGATCTTCTTCGTCGCCCCCGACGGGACGGTGCGGCACTGGAACCGCAGTGCCGAGCGGCTGTTCGGCTGGACGGACTCGGAAATCCTCGGTCGGCACTGCTCCGCGCTCTATTCGGACGATCCCGGCAGCCATGAGACGGCAGTCCAGGATCTGACGCGGGCCCTGCAGGGGGGCGGCCTCAGCCGCGAGCTCTGGCAGCGGCGCAAGGATGGCTCGGAATTTCTGGCGTCGGTTACCATAACGCCGCTCGTGGCCCAATCGGGGGATCAGCGCGGCTTCGTCAAGATCATCTACGACACGACCGACGAACACGCCGCCGAACAGGCGCTGGAGAAGCGCGAGAGGCACCTGAACTCGATCCTTGCGACGGTGCCCGATGCCATGATCGTCATCGACGAGAAGGGCGTCGTTCTCTCCTTCAGCGCCACCGCCGAGCGGCTGTTCGGTTATTCCGAGGACCAGGTCGTTGGCCGCAACGTCAGCATGCTGATGCCGAGCCCCGACAGGGAACAGCACGATTCCTATCTCGAAAGGTATCTCAGCACCGGTGAGCGGCGCATCGTCGGCATCGGCCGGATCGTCAGCGGGCAGCGGGCCGACGGGAGCACGTTTCCCATGAAGCTGTCGGTGGGCGAGACGGTCAGCGACGACCAGCGAATGTTCACCGGCTTCATCCAGGATCTGACCGAACGCCGCGAATTCGAGGCCAAGCTCGAGGAAGCGCGGTCGGAGCTGATCCATGTCTCGCGCCTCAGCGCAATGGGCACGATGGCGTCCACGCTGGCGCACGAACTGAACCAGCCGCTAACCGCGATCTCCGCTTACGGTGAAGCCGTCGGCCACATGCTCGAGCGCGGAGACGAGCCGGACAAGGAATTGCTGCATGAAGCCTTCACCGAGATGGCGGCGCAGGCGGTGAGGGCGGGCTCGATCGTCAGGCGGTTGCGCCAGTTCGTCGCGCGCGGCGAGGTGGCGAAGAGCATCGAGGATCTCCCTGCCCTGATCAACGAGGCCGGCGCGCTCGCGCTCGTCGGCACCAAGGAGAAGGGAGTCTCTGTGCAGTTCTTCTACTCGCCCGAGGCGACCCCGGTGTTCGTCGACCGCGTGCAGATCCAGCAGGTGCTGGTCAATCTGATGCGCAATGCGATCGAGGCGATGGAATCATCGCCGGTGCGCAAGCTGTCGGTCGCGACTGCACTGCTCGACCCAGGCACCGTGCAGGTCAGCGTCGCGGACACGGGGGCGGGCATGGCGCCGGAGATGAAGGAAAAGCTGTTCGAGGCGTTTGCCAGCACCAAGGAGACGGGCATGGGCCTGGGCCTGTCAATCTGCCGCACGATCATCGAAGCGCACGGCGGACGGATCGCCGCGCGCGAGGCGCAAGGCGGCGGCACCGAATTCGTCTTCACGCTAAAGAAGCCGGGCAGCGACGTCGCATGAGCGGGCGCCGTGTCTACATCGTCGACGACGAAGAGCCGATCCGGCGGTCGCTGCGGCTATTGCTGACAGTCGAAGGCTATGCCGTGACGCTGTTCGATTCAGGTGACTCGCTGCTCGACGCGATCGACGGGCTCGTGCCGGGCATCCTGATGCTGGACCTGCGAATGCCGGGCAAGGATGGCCTGGAGGTGCTGCACGCAATCAGCGCCCGCGGCACCGTCCTGCCGACGGTCGTGATGACCGGCCATGGCGACCTCCCGGTGACCGTGGCAGCACTGCGCCAAGGCGCGGTCGCGTTTCTGCCGAAGCCCTTCACCCGCGCAGCCGCGATTGCAGCCCTCGACAAGGCGTTCCTCAAGCTGGAGCAACCGGAACAGTACCACGGGCGGTTGCGCGACGCCGCGCGAGCGCTGGAAGGGCTGGCCGCGGAAGACCGCAGATTGCTCGATCATCTCGCGGCGGGCGGGACGAGCGAGACGATCGCGGCGGAACTTTCGCTTGGCCCCGACGAGCTCGAGACGGCCCGCTCGCGCATCGTCTCGAAGCTCGGAGTCGCCCAGATCGGGGACGCCATCGGTCTCGCACTGGAGGCGGGATTGGCGCGCGAGGCCTAGCCGGCTCCGGACATCTACTAAGAGACGCAAGCCCCCCGGCGGCTCCACTATGCGGGCATCACGTCAAGAGTCTCGAAGCCGATGCCCCTCTCAGAAGAAACGGTCGCGACGCGGCCCAAAATACTGCTGGTGGAAGACAACGCTCCCGTTCGGCGAGCGCTCCAGCTCCTCCTGTCAGCAAACGGCTACGAAGTCCGCTCGTACAGCGGCGGCACGGGCCTGGAGCAGGACCCGGAAGCGCTCGCGGCGGACTGCCTGATCGCCGACCTGGTGCTGCCCGACCGCAATGCGATCGACCTGCTGGCAAGCCTGCGATCGCATGGTTGGAATGGTGTTTCCGTACTGGTCAGCGGCCACCTGACGCCGGAACTGACCTCGCGGGCCCACAAGGCCGGCTACGATGCGGTGTTCGCCAAGCCGTTGCAGGATGCGGTGCTGGTCAAGGAAATCGCCTGGCTCCTGTCGACGCGGGAATCGGGGCTCTTGCCGCCGCCCTAGACCTAACCGCCTCGTTCCAGATCCGAACCAGCAGGAGAATTACATGCAGATCGCACATGATACGATGGTGATGGTTGCCGATGGCGAGAAGCTGTTGCTGTTCAGGAACGAAGGCGACGAGAAGTACGCCGTACTGCAGACCATGGCACACGAGGAAACACCCCACGCAGCCACGCATGAGCAAGGGTCCGACCGACCCGGCCACACCGTCTCGAACGCCGGTCAGCGGCGCAGCAGCTACGAAGACACCGACTGGCACGACCAGGGCGAGCAACGCTTCGCTCGCCATGCGGCCGAAACGCTGGAGCGCGCGGCCGGACAGTCGCAGGGGGACATCGTGCTGATCGCGGCGCCCCGCGCCCTCGGCGAAATGCGCAAGCACATTCCGGCGCGGCTCGCCGAGCGGATCGTGGCGGAAATCCCGAAGGACATGGTCCGCCGCGAGACGGACGATATCGTGGAGGTGATTTCCGCGCACCAGCCCTGAACGGGCCGCGGTCGCCGGTCCACCTCAGGCGGGCCGGCGGTAACCGCTCAGATGTACGACCGCAAGGCGAGCCGCCATGCGCTCGAGCCATGCCATGATCCGCGGCGTGGCCGCGGCATTGCACAGCTCGGGCGCCAGGCGGGGCAAGCCGGGCACCATCGAGTACCACTTGATGTCGGCCAGCGAGTAGAAGCTGGCGAGCAGCCATTCGCGCCCGTCGGCAAGCTGCGCTTCCATTCGATCGGCAACCCGGGCGAGCTTGGCGCGCGCTTCGGCAAGGTCGGCCTCGGCGAACCCGCCGCTCGAGACGGTCTGCCACTTCCTGCGCACTTCGGCATTGGGCATCGCCGCCAGCCGGCGGGCCATCTCGTCCTTGTCGATCCTCGCCGCAAAAGCCGAGGCGGCGTGCGCGCCGAGCACGGTCAGCGCCGGGCAGAAATACTCGTCGACGTACTTGGTCAGGACCCGCATTTCGGCCCGCTCGAACGCGTCGGCGGGGCGCAGCGCCGGTTCGGGGAAGACCTCCTCGAGATATTCGTTGATGACCGTCGATTCGCGCACCACGCGACCGTCGTGGACCAGGATCGGCACCATCCCGTCGGGGCTCAGCGCCTGGAATTCGGGCGCGTGATGCTCCCACTTGCGGCTGTCGAGCAGGTGGCTCTCGAACGCCAGGCCCTTCTCCAGCAGGCACAGCAGCGGGGTCAGCGAATTGGCCACCGGCCCGAAGTGGTAGAGCGCGAGCATCGCCGCACCATCGGGCAAATTGGCCGCGTGACAAGGGGCTGAATCGCACTAAGCTCCGCCCCGGGGCGAGGATCGAGGCATGCGCGACTTCGCGGGTCGAACCGCGTTCATCACCGGGGGCGGCAGCGGCATCGGGCTCGGCATGGCGCGCGGGTTCCTCGCTCGCGGCATGAACGTGGTCATCGCCGACCTGCTGGCCGAGCATCTCGCACAGGCCCGCGCCGAGCTGTCGGCGACCAACCGCCTGCATGCCATCCGGCTCGACGTGTCCGACCGCGCGGCGATGAAGGCCGCGGCCGAGGAGACCGCGCGCGTGTTCGGCAGGGTCCACGTGCTGTGCAACAATGTCGGCGTCAGCCAGAGGAGCCCGATCGACGAGGCTTCGTACGAAGACTGGGACTACGTGCTCGACGTCAATCTCGGCGGGACAATCGCCGGGCTGGTCGAGTTCCTGCCCGGCATGAAGGCCCATGGCGAAGGCGGGCACGTGGTCAACACCAGCTCGATGGCCGGAATGATCCCGGTGCCGGCGTTCGCCGGGGTCTATGCGACGAGCAAGTTCGCGGTGCGCGGGATGAGCGACGCGCTGCGGCTGGCGCTGGCGCCCTACGGCATCGGCGTCTCGGTGCTGTGCCCCGGGCTCGTCCGCACCCGGGCGATGACCGCCGGCGACATCTACCGCTCCGAACATGCGCACGGCGCAGTCCCGGTCGAGCTGCGCGACACCGTCGATGGCGGCATGGACCCGACCGAAGTCGGCGAGGAAGTCGCCCGCGCGATCGAGCACAACCGGCCCTACATCTTTCCGCACGGCGAGTTCGTGCCCGAGGTCCGGGCGTACTTCGAGGAGATGCTGGCCGCCTTCCCGACCGAGTTCGAGATGGACGAGCGCCGCCGAACCGGCGAGGAGCGCCGTGCCCGGATGACCGCCGAGGCCAAGGCCGTGGCGGACGCATTGGGGCGCGACGCATGAGGGACGTGGCCGGCAAGACCGCCTTCGTCACAGGCGGGGCGAGCGGCATCGGGCTCGGCATGGCCAGGGTCTTCGCGCGGGCGGGGATGAACGTCGTGGCGGCGGATGTTCGCGAGGATCACATCGCCGCCGCCCAGGCCGAGATCGACGAGGCCGGCCTGTCTCCCCAGGTCTGGTTCGTTCGCCTCGACGTCACCGACCGCGCCGCGTTCAGGTCCGCAGCCGACGAAGCCGAAGCGCTGTTCGGCAAGCTCCATGTGCTGTGCAACAACGCCGGCATCGGCCTGCTCAAGCCCATCACCCAGGCCAGCGAAGCCGACTGGGACTGGGCGATCGACGTCAACCTCAATTCGATGTTCAACGGCGTGCAGGCGGTGCTGCCGAAGATCCGCGCGCACGGCGAAGGCGGTCACGTGGTCAACACCGCGAGCATGGCCGGCATTCTCCAGTACAGCCAGGCGGGCGTGTACGTGACCACCAAGTTCGCCGTGGTCGGCTTCTCCGAAGCGCTACGCGCCGAGCTGGCGCCCGAGGGCATCGGCGTCTCGGCCTTCTGCCCCGGCGGAGTGCGGACCAACATCCGCGACTACGAAGCCGCTCGGCCGGAGCGCTATGCCGCCGAGGAAGCTGCCCCGGGTCCGCGGCCGGCCTTCGATCTCAGCCAAGCCGACCGCGCCCGGCTCGCCACGCTCACCGCCTCGCCCGAGGAGGCCGGCGAGCTGGTGCTCCAGGGCATCCGCGACAACGCGCTGTACATCTTCACCGCGCCCGAGTTCCGGCCCGGCGTCGAGGAACGCCACGCGGCGATCCTGCGTGCGCTCGGCGAGGAACAGCAGCGCGAGGCGATTGCGCTCGAGCTGATACCGGGGCTGGTCGGCAGCCCGATCTACCGTGAGGCATAGCGGGAGCGGACGATGCGGTCGGGCATGGCGATTGCAGCGGCGGTGCCGCTGGCCGAAGCCGTGGAGATGACCGGGAACACCGGCAAGGTCTCGGTGGGCGAAGGCCTGCTGCGGCGCGCGCGGGTCGAGCCGACCGGTTTTCGCATTACCATCGCCGATCCGGGTGCTGGGGCGCCGACCGAGTGAGGGCCTGGCTCGCCGGGCTGCGAAGTTGACAGGTTGGACACTTGTGACACGGTCCTGAGGGGCCTTTCCGGCCCCCCCCCCCGCGTTCGCGCCCGCGCCTCGTGCCCGAGGTCCCAGGCAATCCGCCACGCGTCCGCAAGCGCGGGATCGCGCCGGCGCAAGCGGTAGGCGGCTTCGCGCGAGAGCCCGGCGGCATCGCAGGCGCGGCTGACGTTGCGCGTCGCGGCGAGGCATTCGAGGAATTTCACCCGCCGGGCGGCGGTCCATCCGTCGCGGCGGCAAATCGGCGTGACGGCATGGTCTTCGAGCTGCTGCATGATCCGCGTCTCCCGTGAGAACAAAACGCGAATCAACTCATTATGCAGGAAGGGGCGTGTAGGAAAACGGTTTTGTCGCGACGCGCCTCCGGTTCCTCCCCAGGATGGGGAGGATTCTGGCCTACCGCGTCCAGCCCGGATCCGAGTGGTACGGCACGCTGGTCCCGACCGCCTCGACCTGCTGGATAAGGTCGCCCTGGATCGAGAAGGCTTCGGCCAGCAGGATGCTCGAGGGGCGGTTGAAGCCGGCGATCCTGACCACGCGGCCATCCGGCATGGTCAGCTCGGGCCTGCAGCCGCAGTGGTCGAACACGCCGAACGCAAACACCGCCTGGCGCTCCTCGTCGATCACCGGAAAGCGGCGGTCGTGGACCTCGGTGACCACCCCGTAGAGCCCGGTCGAGAACTGCGCCTTGCAGCCCATCCCGCCGATGTCGACGTCGCCCATGCGGATGAGGCCGGCCCGGTTGGTGGTGTAGGTGCCGTTCTCGAGCCGGTCGCAGTCGTCGGTGAACGGGTAGTAGCCTTTGCCGTCGTTGCGCTCGATGCCTTCGAAGTAGTGGTCGGCGATCTGTGCCAGCTCCTGGCGCGACTTGCGCCGGGCGGGCGGCACAATGTCGGTCCACAAGGCCCTGGGCGCCTTCATCTCCTCGAGCTGGGCGTAGCCGGCATCGTTCCACGCCGGGCCCGAGCCGGTGCGATAGGTGACCAGCTCGACTTCGCTGACGAGGCCGTTCTCGAGCCTGATGCGCGTCCCGAGCGTCAGCCCGCGGCCGTTCTCGTCGAGGGTCGAGAACAGGCCGAGCTGGCCGCTCGCCGGGTCGGCGATGACGTGGCGGTATGCGCCCACCTTGCTCGCGGTCTGCCACAGGCCGTTGTCGAACCCCATCGCCTGGCCGTTCTCGGTGTAGCGGGCGTTCGGCGCGAGCGGCAGGCGCGCGGAATCGCGCGCCGCCAGCGCATCGAGGAACTTGCCGGCGAGGTCCTCCATGCACGCGCGCTCGCAGGGGATGGGTACGGCCTGCTGCGCGGCGGCCGGGGCGGCGGCGAGCAGGGCGGCCAAGGCGATAAATCTGGCAAGCATACGGGTCCCTCCCTCGCCACCACCGTTCGTGGTGAGCTTGTCGAACCACGCGAGCGCCGCGCCAGCACCCTTCGACAAGCTCAGGACGAACGGCACTGGGCTACATGTTTCCAAGGATTGCATCATTTCACCGCATCGAGCGCGTTGAGCCGCGCCACCTCGTTGCGGAACGCCTTCAGCCCCAGCCAGGTAATGCCCAGCGAGACGGGCAGGAACACCACGTGGAGCAGCATGATCGACCACCGCAGGTCGTCCGGCGAGGTGAACAGGTAATCGGTGGTCAGGCCGGTGACGTAGGGGCCGAGGCCGACGCCGACCACGGTGTAGATGAACAGGTACAGCGTCATGATCTGCCCGCGGATCGCATTCGGGGAGACCGCGAGCATCGCCGCGTTGAGCATCGGCCCGGTCATGCCCAGCGTCAGGTAGGCGACGGCGCCGAACGCCATCGCCAGCTCGGGCGACGGCATCAGCGGCTGGAAGATGGCGAACGGGATCGAGACCAGCCGGGTGTAGAGGATCACCCGGTAGGCGCCGGCGGGGTCGCCCCGGTTCTGGAACCATTCGGCCCACTTCGCCCCGAGATAGAGCCCGGCCAGCATGCACGGGATCGCGATCGTGCCGGAGACGATGCCGTACTGCGCCGGCGACCAGCCGTAGGTCCGCTCGAAGAACGCCGCACCCCACGAGCGGCTGCCGACATCGAGCGAACCGATCGTCAGCCCGATAAACATCGGCCCGAACACCGCGAAGTGAAGCCACAGGTAGCCGACCGTGGTCGAAAAGCCGGTCTTGCGCGCTTCCAGCCCGAGAGTGTGCCGCTTGGGCTCCCTGATGGTCAGCAGCAGCAGCGAGACGACGAGCCCGGGCAGGCCGACGCCGAGCAGGACCACCTGCCACGGGCGCAGCACACCGACGACCGGCAGGTCGGGCGAGCCGACCGTGGCGACGAGCCAGATCATCACCCCGCCGAGCAGCAGCGAGAGCCCGCTGCCCGCAACCGAGCCGATCTGCAGCGCCGCCACCGCGCGCGGCAGGCGATGGCGCGGGAAGCTGTCGGCGACCATCGAATAGGCCGTCGGGCCGTTGACGGATTCGCCCGCGCCGACCACCACGCGGGCAACGAACAACTGGGTGAAAGTGGCCGCGAGCCCGCTGGCGGCGGTCGCCAGGCTCCACACGATCAGCCCGCCGGCGATGATCCACTTGCGCGTCCAGCGGTCGATGTAGCGCGAGAACGGCACCGCCACGAGCGCGTAGAAGATCGCCTGCGTCGGTCCGAGCAGCAGGCCGGCCTGGGAATCGGTGAGCCGGAAGTCGGTCTTGATCTGCTGGATCAGCAGCCCGAGGATGTTCTGGTCGAGCAGCGCGAAGGTGGTGATGACCGCGAGGACGCCGACGGTGTACCAGGCCTGTCGCGGCGGCGGATAGTCGCCCGCGCTTTCGACCGGCGCGGCGACGCCCTGCTCCGCTGCGATGGTCGCCATCCGCGTCCCTCCCTGTCGTCTTGTTTTGCCGCAGCTTATCGCAAGGCGATGCCTGCGCCAGCAGGAATTATGTTCCCCTCCCGCTTGCGGGAGGGGGCGGGGGTGGGCGCGAGTGCCACCCTCGCACTGGCCCACCCCTTACCCCTCCCGCTTGCGAGAGCGGGACTACCCTTGCCTAACCCCAGCGCCCGCGCTCGGGGCCCATGGTGACGACGGGCACTTGACCGGCGAGCGCGCTGGCCGGCACGCGGGCGGCGACGCGCGCGAGCCATTGCCGCAGTGCGGTTCCGCAGCGCGCTTCGTCCAACCGGCCGGCAAGCGGAAACATCAGGATGTCGGCGATGGAATAGTCATCGCCGGCGAGCCAGTCGTGGCGCGCCAGCCAGCTGTCGCAATCGTCGAGCGCGCGGGCGAGCCCAACTTCGGCGGCGGCGGCCTCCTCCGGCGGGAAGCCCTCGATCGCCCTGACCCACACTGCGCGGCGTTCTCGCGGCAGGCGCGCGAGGGCATCGGCGGGCGGGACGGCGCCTCCCTGCGCCGACCATTCGAGGACCGCGAGGTTCGGCGCGATGGCGCGCTCGACGAGCTGGCCGATGACCTGCACCCGGTAGCGCGCCGCCGGGTCGGCGCCGCCCAGCGGCGGATCGGGGAAGCGCTCGTCGAGCCAGCAGAGGATGAAGAACGCCTCTGTCAGCACGGCCCCTTCGAATTCGAGCGCCGGGACCTGCCCCGATGGGTAAAGCGCGAGGAAGGCGGGATCGAGCTGCTCGAAACGCGTCACGTCGACCTTGTGCAGCTCGTAGTCGAGGCGTTTCTCGATGAGCATCAGCTGCACCGCCTGCGACAGCGCGCAGCCGGGCGCGTGATAGAGGATGCGCCGGCTGTTCATGCGACCCCCAGCACTTCGCGCGCGTGCTGCGCGCGGGCGGTGAAGAAGCCGCGGCCCATCGCGAAGCCCGCGCGCAGGCCCGGCCGTGCGTGGCAGCGCGCGAGCCATTCCCACAAGTGCGGCGTGGTCGTGCCGTTTATGTCGTCGGGCCTGGAGATGGGTAGGTGGTAGAACGTCGCCATCGCGCAAATGTCGGCGAGCGAGAATTCCGGCCCGGCGAGATAGGGATGCTCGGCGAGCATGCTCTCGAGCGGCGCGAGGCCGTCGGTGACGCGGCCTTCGGACTCGGCGATCTCATCCGGCGGCGTCGCGTCGTGCATCAGCAGCTCCCAGGTCCGCCGTCGTTCGGGGTCGGGGATCTTCGCCAGCGCCGCCTGCTTCTCCGCCTCGGGCGTGTCGACGAAGCGCGGCGCCGCGAGCCGGTTCGAGGCGATCATCGCCAGCGCCGGGCACACCGAATTGTCCATCACCCGCATGATCCAGCGCATCCGCCAGCGCAGCGTCGGATCGGCGGGGCGCAGCGGCGGGCCGGCGAAGGCGTCGTCGATGTACTCCATCATCGGCGTGGATTCGGTCAGCACCAGTCCGTCATGGACCAGCGCCGGCACGGTTCCGCCGGGATTGATCGCCAGGTACGCGGGCTCGTGGTGCTCGCGCGTGCCCATGTCGATGTAGTGGTGCGTGAACGGCACCTGCTTCTCGTGCAGGCACAAGAGTGGCTTGCCCGAGTTGGCGTTCGGCTCCCAGGTGTGGACTTCGACCGCCACGGCCCTCTCCCTTGCCTCGATATTGCCCACACCAGCGCCCGGCTGGTCAAGGCCCGCAAAACGCGGCAGAAGACGAGTCGGACAAAGACAACGACGGCGCGTCGATCGCCGGTGGGAGTGGGATCGGGGTGCGAGTTCTTCCAATCCTCGGCATGGCGGCGGCGATGCTGGCCGCGGGGCCGGCATTCGCCCAGGATGCGGCGCCCGCGCAGCCCGAGGTCATCCGCCCGCTGACGCCGATCCCGCCCGAGCGGCTCGAGCAGATGGTGCCCAAGCATCCGGGCTATCTCGGCGCGCTCGCGCCGGACAACCTGAGCAAGCCGCGCCCGGCGGCGCCGTTCGATCTCACCGGCACCTGGTTCGTCGACCTGTCGAAGGGTTTTGCCGATTACATGTTCGGGCCGCCGTACCCGAAGTTCGGCCCCGAGGGCGTCGAGGCGCTGGTCGAGCAGCCCAGGGCCCAGGCGCGCGGCGAGACCTACCGCGACGCGATCGGCCAGTGCTATCCGCCCGGAATGCCGATGCTGATGACGCGCGTCTGGCCGCATGCGTTCATCCAGCTGCCGACCGCGATCTACGTCATCTCGGGGTTCAACAATTCGGTGCGCACGATCTTCCTCGACGGGCGCGAGCACTCCGATCCCGACCTCGTGGTGCCGAGCTACAACGGCGAGTCGGTCGGCCACTGGGACGGCGATGCGCTGGTGGTCGACACCCGCTACTTCGAGACCGACAACCACTACATCGACCTCGGCATCCCGATCGACGACCAGTTCGTGCTCGGCGAGCGGATCACCCTGGTCAACGGCGGCCGGACGATGGAAGTCGAGTACACCCTGACCGACCCGACGATGTGGCAGGGCGACTGGCGCTCGACCAAGCGCTACAACCGGCAGGACCACACCGACATCAACGAGGCCAATTGCATCCTGCAGTACAACACCAACCTGCCCGGCACCGCGCTCGGCAGCGAGACCGCCGAGGAGCGCGGGCAGACCGCCGTCGAGGAGGAAGGTGCCGGCCATGACTAGGCGCTTCGCCTTCGCCGCCGCCGCCGCCGCCGCGCTTGCGGTGCTCGCCGCGCCGGCGCTGGCGCATCATTCGTTCGCGATGTTCGACCAGCGCAAGATCATGACGCTCGACGGCACGGTGACCGAGTTCCAGTGGACCAATCCGCACGCGTTCATCGAGCTGGACGTGCCCGGCAAAGGGCACTGGTCGATCGAGCTCAACAGCCCGAACAACCTCAAGCGCCAGGGCTGGACGCGGACCGCGCTCAAGCGCGGCGACCACGTCAGCCTGCGCATGAACCCGCTGCGCAGCGGCGACCAGGGCGGCCTGTTCCTCGACGTCAGGCTGCCCGACGGCCGCACGCTCGATTCCGGACTGCCCAAGAACGGCACCCCGGTGAACGTGCCGCGGGTGTGAGGGCGCGTGTGATGGAGCAAACGATGACGAAGCTCGGCGTACCTCTCCTCTGCCTGGCGCTTGCGGCCGCGGCGATCCCCGCCGCGGCGCATCACAGCTACGCGATGTTCGACATGAACAAGACCGTCGTGCTCGAAGCCTCGGTGACCCGCTTCAAGTGGCAGAACCCGCATGCCTTCATCGAGGCTGACGTGGCGGTGGGCGGCGCCAGCGAACACTGGGCGATCGAGATGACCAGCCCCAACAACCTCGCCCAGGAAGGCTGGAAGCGGACCTCGCTCAAGCCCGGCGACCGGGTGCGCATCTGGGTCCATCCGCTGAGGAGCGGCGCGCGCGGCGGCAGCTACGTCGGCGTGCGCCTGACCGACGGGTCGACGCTGGGCGACGTGGGCTGATGCGGCTGCCGTACGCTGCCTGTGCGGCAGCTCTCGCCCTCGCCTCACCCGCCGTGGCGCAGCTAGGCGCCGCGACGCAGTCCGCGCCACCCGACGGCGTCGCCGAAGGTCAGGGCGCGGCCAACCCCAGGGGACACTACGCCGCGCTCGACGCACTGCCCGACTGGGGCGGGATCTGGTTCGTCATGGCCGGTCCGCCGGGTAGCGCGGCGCCGCCCGAGCCCAAGCTCAAGGGCGAATACCTGCAGCGGCGCGAGGCCTGGGCGGCCGAAGTGCGCGCCAACGAGGGCGTCGCCCGCCGCGCGCGCTCGAACTGCTCGCCGCCGGGCATGCCGCGGATCATGCGCCTCGCGCAGTATCCCTACGAGTTCATCTTCTCGCCGGGCCGTGTCACGATCAACCAGGAAGCGTGGATGCAGACGCGCACCATCTGGACCGACGGCCGCGCGCACGAAGAGGACCCCGACCCGAGCTTCATGGGCGATTCGATCGGCCGCTGGGACGGCGATACGCTGGTCGTCGACACGATCGGCATCTCGGGCGAGCTCGAGATCGACACCGGCTGGCCGCATTCGGACCGGTTCCACCTGGTCGAGCGCATCCATCTCGATCCGGCCGACCCCGACGTGCTGGTCAACGAGATGCGCATGGACGATCCCGAGGCGCTGGCCGAGCCGTTCGAAGTGACCGCGCGCTATCGCCGCGACCGCTACGGCAAGCTGTACGAGTTCCAGTGCTCGCAGAACGATCGCAACCCGGTGGACGAACATGGCGACACTCGATTCGAATAGCGCCGCGCAACTGCGCTACAGCGGCGGCGCGATCCTGCTCCACTGGCTGATCGCGCTCGCGCTCGCCTTCCAGCTGGCGCTCGGCTTCGCGATGCCCAAGAATGCCAGCGGCTTCGCGCTGTTCCAGCTGCACAAGTCGGTCGGCATCACCGTCCTAGTGCTGACGCTCGCGCGCCTCGCCTGGCGGCTGGCGCATCGCCCGCCGCCGCTGCTCGAGGGCGGCTTCGGCGGCTTCCTCGCCAGGGCGGTGCACGCGCTGCTCTACGCGTTCATGGTCGCCGCGCCGCTGACCGGGTGGGCGATCGTCTCGACCGATTCGACCGGGATCCCGACGCTGCTCTACGGCACCGTCCCCTGGCCGCACCTGCCTCTGCCCGCGGCGGTCAACGAGCCGATGGAGGAAACGCACGAGATCCTCGGCTGGATCGGCCTGACGCTGATCGCGCTGCACATCGCCGGCGCGCTGCGCCACCAGTTCTGGCTCAAGGACGGCCTGCTGCGCCGCGTCGGCCCCGGCGGCTCGGCGTGGCTCGCAGGCCTGCTGGCTCTGCTGGTGGTCGCCGTCTACTTCGGCACCGGCATGAAGATCGCCAGCGACGTGGTCGCGGCGGGCGGGTACGACAAGGCGTCGCCGGAACAGGTGGCCGCGGCCCCAGCGGCAGCGATCGCCGCCGCTCCCGAACCGACCGACACCGCGACGCCGACCGACGAGGCGACCGACGCCGAAGCCGGCCCGCCGCCGGTGTGGACGATCCAGCGCGGCGGGCGCCTCGGCTTCTCGGTCGGCAGCGGCGACGGCGCGTACAGGGGTTCGTTCTCGGACTGGAGCGGCGCCATCAGGTTCGACCCGGAGAACCCGGACACCGCCGACATCCGCATCACCGTCCGCCTCGCCAGCGCCTCGCTCGGCGACGCGACGCAGGACGAGATGCTCCAGGGCGGCGACTTCTTCGCCAGCGCAGCCAACCCGACCGCCACCTGGCGCTCGACCTCGGTCCGCCGGACCGGCCCCAACCGCTACAGCGCCAGCGGCACGCTGTCGCTGAAAGGCGCGAGCCGCACGCAGCCGCTCAGCTTCACGCTCTCGGGCAAGGACCTGCGGCGGCACGTCGAGGGCAGCGCGAGCATCGACCGCAATGCGTTCGGCGTGGGCACGGGCGAGTCCGCGTCGGGTTTGGCCAGTTCGGTGTCGCTTACCTTCGCGTTCGACGCGGTGGGGAATCGGCCCTGATTCGAACGGTCGCGCGACACGCTTCGACAAGCTCAGCATGAGCGGATGTGTGCGGAGTCTGGCGGAATTACGCGGAGGTCACTGTTGGTAACCCAACCCCGCTCGTCCTGAGCTTGTCGAAGGACGCCTGGACCCGATTTCCCAGATCCGCTCAACCCGAGCTCGTCGAAAGGCCCTGCCTGTTGCGCGCCAAGGCCCGCACGCGCTCCCAATCCCCGGCCATGAGCGCTTCCTTCTTCGCGCGGCTCCATCCTTTGAGCTTGCGCTCGACCGCAAAGGCCTCATCCCGGGTGAGAAACCTGTCGCACCACACCAGTTGCACAGGTCTCCGCTTGGCCGTGTAGCCTCCAAGGGCACCCGCCTGATGCTGGCCGATCCGCACATCCAGATCGTCGGTGTGGCCCGCGTAATATGAGCCATCGCTGCATCGGAGGAGATAGGCGTGAAAGTCCATCGCCAAGTTCTAACGTCGTGACGCGTCCTTCGACAGGCTCAGGACGAGCGGGAACCGGAAGTTGGGTCTGAAACGGCGACATTTCTCATACTCCGCTTATCCTGAGCCTGTCGAAGGACCCTAGTCCAGCGCCACCGACACTGCCTTGAGCTCGGTATACGCCTCGATCCCCGCCTTGCCGTTCTCGCGGCCCCAGCCGCTCGCCTTGTAGCCGCCGAGCGGCAGCGCCGGGTCGACGCCGCCGGCGCCGTTGATGCGCACCGAGCCCGAGCGGAGCCGACGGGCGAGGCGGTGGGCCATGCCGATGTCCTTCGTCCAGATCGTCGCGTTGAGGCCGTACTCGGTCTCGTTACCGAGCGCCGCCAGCCGGTCGGCGTCGTCTTCCGAGGAGAATCGCGTCGCGCACAGCACCGGACCGAAGATCTCTTCCTTGCGCACCTTCATGCTCGCCTCGGTGTCGACCAGTACGGTCGGCTCGACGAACCACCCGGGCCCGTCCTTGCGGGAGCCGCCGACCATCACCGTGGCGCCTTCCTGGCGGCCGGAGTCGATGTAGCCGGTCACCCGGTCGAGCTGCACTTCGCTGACCAGAGGCCCGATCATGGTCTCGGGATCGAGCGTGTGGCCGACGCGCAGCATCCTGGCCATGCCGGCGATGCCTTCGAGCACCTGGTCGGCGACGTCCTCCTGCACGAACAGCCGCGAACCGGCGGCGCAGACCTGCCCGGCGTTGAAGAAGATGCCCATCGCCGCGGCGGGGATCGCCTTCTTGAGGTCGGCGTCGGCGAAGATGAAGGTCGGCGACTTGCCGCCGAGCTCGAGGCTCACGCGCTTGAAGTTGCTCTTGCTCGCCTCGATGATCGCCCGGCCGGTCGCGGTCGAGCCGGTGAAGGCGACCTTGTCGACGTTCATGTGGCTCGCCAGCGCCGCGCCGGCGGTGCGGCCATAGCCGGTGATCACGTTGATCACGCCTTCGGGAAAACCCGCCTCGAGCGCCAGCTCGCCGAGGATGATCGTCGACAGCGGGGTCTGCTCGGCGGGCTTGAGCACCACCGTGCAGCCGGCGGCGAGCGCCGGACCGAGCTTGCCGCAGGCCATCGCCAGCGGGAAGTTCCACGGCACGATCTGCCCGACCACGCCGACCGGCTCGCGCAGCACGTAGTTGAGCCACTCGCCGGGCGCCGAAATCTCGTTGGTCTCGCCCTGGATCTTGCTTGCCCAGCCGGCCTGGTAGCGCAGCTGGCCGACCGCGCCGCCGACGTCGATCATGCGGCTGAACTGGATCGGGCGGCCGACGTCGAGCGTCTCGGTCAGCGCCAGCTCCTCGCCGCGCGCCTCGATCAGGTCGGCGAGCCTGTTGATCAGCCTGGCGCGCTCGTCGGGCTTCACCTTTGACCACGCGCCTTCGAACGCCCCGCGCGCCGCGGCCACCGCGGCATCGACGTCCGCCTGCCCGGCGCTCGCCACGTCGGCCAGCTTCTCGCCGGTGCTCGGGTCTTCGGTCGAAAAGGTCTCGCCGCTCGCCGCCTCGCGCCATTCGCCGCCGATCAGCATCCGGCCGACTTTGCCGTCCCAGCGCTGGCGGAAGGCGTCCATGCGGTTTTCGATCGGGGTCTGGACGGTCATCGAGTCGCTCTCCACGGCTTGTTGTCGGCGCTTTGGCGTCGCATAGAGTTTGTAAGCGACACATACCAGTTCGCCCGAGGAGAGGAACGCTGCAAGGCGAATTCGACTACGTGATCGTCGGCGCGGGATCGGCGGGCTGCGTGCTCGCCGCGCGGCTGACCGAGGACCCCGGCACACGCGTGCTGCTGCTCGAGGCGGGCGGCGGGGCCGACAAGTTCCTCATCAGGATGCCACTCGGGATGATGAAGGCGATGCTCAAGCCCGAGCTGACCTGGCGGATGATGACCGAGCCCGAGCCGACGCTCAACGGCCGCCGCCTGTTCCTGCCGCGCGGGCGGCTGCTCGGCGGGTCGAGCTCGATCAACGGCATGGTCTACATGCGCGGGCACTCGGCCGACTACGACCGCTGGGCGCAGAAGGGCGCGCGCGGCTGGAGCCATGCCGAAGTGCTGCCCTACTTCCGGCGGATGGAGCGCTCGTGGCGCGGGACCGCGAACTACGGCTCCTCCGGGCCGCTGCCGATTACCAGGAACAACACCCGGTACCTGCTGCACGACGAGCTGATGCAGGCGATCGCCAGTGCCGGCCTGCCGGTGACCGATGACATCCATGCCGGCGACGAGGAAGGGGCGAGCTTCGTCGAGCTGACCATCGACGAGAAGGGCCGCCGCGCCTCGACCTACGAGGCGTACCTCAAACCGGCGCTCCAGCGGCCGAACCTGGCGGTGGTGACCAACGCGCTGACCCGCCGCGTGATCGTCGAAGACGGCCGCGCGACCGGCGTCGAGTACGAGGTCGGCGGCGAGGTCCGCACTGCCTGGGCGGGCGAGACGATCCTCTCGGGGGGCAGCTACAACTCGCCGCAACTGCTGATGCTCTCCGGCATCGGCCCGGCCGAACACCTCGCCGAAATCGGCGTGCCGGTGGTCCACGACCTCCCCGGCGTCGGCCGCAACCTCGCCGAGCATCCGCGCGTGCCGCTCGAGTTCGCCGCGAAGGGCCCGGTCACGTTCGTCAACCAGCTGCGCTTCGACCGCGCGGCGCGGGCGGTCATACAGTGGTACCTGTTCGGCACCGGGCCGTTCGCCCGCCAGCTCAACAGCGCCAATCCAATGCTGCGCACCGACGCGCGGCTGGCGCAGCCCGACATCCAGCTGTTCTCGAATCCGGTCAAGCTCAGCGCGCACCTGTGGTTTCCCGGCCTGGTGAAGAGCCCCGAGCACGCCTTCAGCGCCGACGTGATCCTGCTCCACCCGCAGGCGCGCGGCTGGGTCCGGCTCAAGTCGCCCGACCCGCGCGAGCTGCCGGCGATCCGCCTCAACCTGTTCGACAACGCGGCCGACTTCGCCACCGCGCGCGCCGGCCTGCGCCTTGCGCGCACGATCTACCGCACCGAGCCGATGGCGAGCCTGATCGAGCGCGAGGCGATCCCGGGCGCCGACGTGCAGTCGGACGAGCAGATCGACGCGCACATCCGCGCCACCGCCGGCACCACGCAGCACCCGGTCGGCACCTGCGCCATCGGACCGGTGGTCGATCCCGAGCTGCGCGTGCACGGCATCGACGGTCTGCGCGTGGTCGACGCCTCGGTGATGCCCGACGTGCCGGGAGGCAACACCAACGGACCCACCATCATGATCGCCGAGAAGGCCAGCGACCTGATCCGCGGCCGCAGCCTCGCCCCCATTCAGAAGGAAGCCGCATGACCGAGGACGATTTCCGCACTTACATCGCCGCCTTCAACGCGCGCGATTTCGCCGGGTTCTCGAAGTATTATGCCGACGACGTCGAGTTCAACCTCGGCGACCGCAAGCAGATCGTCGGCGCGGCAGGCATCGTCGAGTTCTACACCGGGGTGTTCGAGCACATCGCCGAGGAGCTCGAGGTGCTCGACCTGATCGTCGCGCCCGACGGTGCCGCGCTGCACAGCCGGACCAAGTTCACCACCATCAAGGACTGGCCCGACTTCGAGCTGTGGCCGACGATGACGGGCGACGTGCGGATCGTCGAGAGCATCAACATGTACCGCACCGAAAACGGCAGGATCGTGAAGATCCTTTCCGGGCGCTATTCCAGCAAATGACTGGGGCCGTTCCGCCTGCGACACGGGCTTCGTTGAACAATTGTGCGTTTCTCCCCCTCGGGGGGGAGGGGGTCTGAATGGCGAGGCCTGCTGACACTACCGATTACATCGTCGTCGGCGCGGGCTCCGCGGGGGCCGTCGTCGCCGCGCGCCTCAGCGAGGACCCCGCCGTCACGGTCACTTTGATCGAGGCCGGCAAGCGCGAGCGGCACCCTCTGCTCGCCATGCCGGTCGCCTTCCCGGTGGCGATGACGGTGCCCAGGTGGAACTGGAACTACGAAGGCGAGCCCGAGCCGTTCGCCGAGGACCGCCGCCTGCGCCAGCCGCGCGGCAAGGGGCTCGGCGGCTCGTCGCTGATCAACGGCATGCTCTACGCGCGCGGCCATGCGCGCGACTACGACGAGTGGCGCCAGCTCGGCCTCGAGGGCTGGAGCTACGAGGACGTGCTGCCCTATTTCAGGAAGAGCGAGAATCACTGGGGCGCGGCCGACCGCTACCACGCCCGCGGCGGGCCGCTGTCGATCACCAAGCACGTGCCCGACACCAAGCTCTACCCGCGCCTGATGGAGGCGGTGAACCGGCTCGGCTACAAGACCCAGATCGACCACCACGGCCCCGACCAGGAAGGCTGGGGCAGCCCCGACATCTCGATCCACCACGGCCGCCGCGGCAGCACCGCGGCGCGGTTCCTGATCCCGGCGATGCAGCGGCCGAACCTGCGCGTCGTCACCGGCGCGCTGGCCACGAGGCTGGAAGTGCAGAACGGCCGCGTGACGGCGCTGCATTACCGCGAGGGCGGGAAGGATCACCGCCTTGAAGCCGCGCGCGAGATCGTCCTCTCGGGCGGCGCCTACAACACCCCGCAGATCCTGTTGCTGTCAGGAATCGGCCCGGCCGACGAGCTGCGCGAGCTCGGCATCGAGGTCGTGCACGACCTCCCCGGCGTCGGCCGCAACCTGCAGGACCACCCGTCGATCGCGATGGTCTGGGGCGCCGAGCGCGAAGTCACCTTGACCAACGACCTGCGCTTCGACCGGCTGACGCTCTCGGTCCTCGAATGGCTGGCGACGGGCAAGGGCCGCATCGCCAACATGCCGGTCACCGCCAACGGTTTCGTCAAGACGCGGCCCGAGCTCGAGCGGCCCGACGCGCAGTGCCTGTTCCAGCCGACCTCGATCCTCGCCCGCCCGTGGTTCCCCGGCGTCAGGAAACCCGAGGCCGACGTCGTGGCGATGGCGGTGGTGCAATTGCGCCCCGAAGGCCGCGGCTGGGTCAGGCTCGCCAGCGCCGATCCGGCCCGGCCGCCGCGCATCCTGACCAACGTGCTCTCGACCGAGAACGACCGCGCGTTCTTCCGCCGCGTGGTGCCGCAGATGCGCGAGATCCTCGCCACTGCCCCCTTGGCCGGGGCGGTGAAGGGCGAGCTGATGCCCGGGGCGAACGTCAGTTCGAACGACGAGATCGACGCCTGGGTGCGCGCCAACGTGCGCACCGCGATGCATGCCGCCGGCTCGTGCGCGATGGGCACCGGACCCGAGGCGGTATGCGACGCCGGGCTGCGCGTCCGCGGGATCGACGGCCTCAGGATCGCCGACGCCTCGGTCATGCCGCGCATCGTCGGCGGCAACACCAATGCGGCGACGATCATGATCGGGGAAAAGGCGTCGGACCTGATTCGCGAATCGTGAGCCGCCGAGGCATGCCAGAATACTTCACCACCCCGCTCGTGGTGAGCTTGTCGAACCACGCACGCGCAGCGTTCGCGCCCTTCGACAGGTTCAGGACGAGCGGAGATGGGCGGATTTGAACAGAGGGCCGCAGGCCCCTACCTAACGCGCAGGGTCTGACGGAAAGAGATCATGGCAGTTCACACCACGAAAATGCTCATCATCGGCTCGGGCCCCGCGGGCCTCAGCGCCGCGATCTACGGCGCGCGCGCGGGGATGGAGCCGATCGTGGTCCAGGGCCTGCAGCCCGGCGGCCAGTTGACCATCACCACCGACGTCGAGAACTACCCCGGCTTCCGCGACGTCATCCAGGGTCCGTGGCTGATGCAGGAAATGGAGGCGCAGGCGGTCCACGTCGGCACGCGGATGATGTGGGACACGATCGTCGACGTCGACATCGCCGGCGGATCGCCGTTCCGCGCGAAGGGCGACAGCGGCGACGAATATGTCGGCGAGGTGCTGGTCATCGCCACCGGCGCGCAGGCCAAGTGGCTCGGCGTGCCGGGCGAGGAAGCGCTCTCCGGCAAGGGCGTCTCGGCCTGCGCCACGTGCGACGGGTTCTTCTACCGCGGCAAGAAGGTCGCGGTGATCGGCGGCGGCAATACCGCAGTCGAGGAAGCGCTGTACCTGACCAACCATTCGGACGACGTGACGCTGATCCACCGCCGGGGCGAGCTGCGCGCCGAGAAGATCCTGCAGGACCGCCTGTTCGCCCACCCGAAGATCTCGGTGCTGTGGAACAAGCGCGTCGACCGCTTTCTCGGCGACCCGCTCGCCGGCGGCCTGATCGGCCTGGCGCTGACCGACACCGCGACCGGCGAGGCGAGCGAATTCGCCTGCGAAGGCGCCTTCGTCGCCATCGGCCACGCGCCCGCGACCGAGCTGTTCAAGGGCAAGCTCGAGATGGACGAGGGCGGCTACCTGCTGGTCGAACCGGGCACGCCGAAGACCTCGGTGCCCGGAGTGTTCGCCTGCGGCGACGTGATGGACCACATCTACCGCCAGGCGGTCACCGCCGCGGGCACCGGCTGCATGGCCGCGCTCGACGCCGAGCGCTTCCTCGCCGCGCGTGAGTTCGCGCAGGCCAAGGCGGTGGCAGCGGCGTAAGCAATCGCCGCCGGAATTTCCGCGCGGATGTGGGAGACGAGCGCATGAATACCGGAGCGAAAATGGCCGTGGCGGGCGCGGTGCTGCTGGCCGGCGCCGGCGCGGCGCTGGCGCAGAGCGGCAGCGGCGACCCGGCCGCCAACTGGGAGCAGGTCGCCGCGTGCGCCCGGCTGGAGAAGGCCGCCGAGCGGCACGCCTGCGTCGACGCGGTGCTGCGCGCCGCGGGCCTGCTCGACCGCGCGCGCGAAGCGGCGCAGCAGCGCGAGACTTTCGGGGAACCGCGGCGCGAGCGGCCGCAACCGGTCCCGGCTCCTGCTGCCTCTGCAGCCAGCCCCAGCCCGGCGCCGGCAGCTCCGCCGCCGGAGTTGGACCAAATCGCCACCACCGTTTCGCGGGCGTTCGATCCCGGGAATCACCTCATGGTGATCATCACGCAGGACGGACAGGTCTGGCAGCAGAACGAAAGCAAGGACCTCGGTCTTCCGCCTCGTCCCGGCACCCGCTTCTCGGTCGAAAAGGGGGCGCTCGGCAGCTTCAACTGCCGGATCGCGAACGGTCGCACTTTCCGCTGCCGCCGACAAGGATAAGGCCGGCGAACTCCGGAGGCGGACAGCCGCCTCCGGAGCGATTTTCCGGTTACAGGGCGATCTTGGCGCCGAGGTAGAACGAACGTCCAATCACGTCGTAGGCGCCCGGGTCTGTCTGGCCGCTCGCCGAGTTGTAGGCTCCCACGCGCCCGGTTGTACGAGTGTTCACTCCTACGCGCGGCGGCTTGCGGTCGAACAGGTTGTCGACCCCCAAGCGGACCTCGACCTGATCGAGCAGCTCGAAGCGGGCATTGAGGCCGAACCAGTCGTAAGCCTTGGTGTCTTCCTGCGTCGCAGCGGGATTGAGCACTTTGGCCACGTTGCGGGTCTGGGGCAGATGCCGCCAGCTGAGCGCGAGCGAGCCCCGGCCGAAGTTGTAGCTGGCCGTGGTGAACGTCTTCCAGCGGAACTGCGAGCCGAACGGCGGGGTCAGCACGTTCACGGTACCCGACGAGTTCGCATAGTCCTGCACCGGCGAGGTCTTGGTCAGCTGGAACTCGTACTTGTCGAGGTACGTGAAGTTGACATTGATGCCGAAGGTCCCGCTGTTGCCGTCGAAGCCCGGGACCGGGATCGCCCAGTCGAGCGTGGCGTCGTAACCGGCCGTGCTGACGAGGCCGAGGTTGCGGTACTGCGCCGTTGTCGAGACCCAGCCACCGTCGTTGGGCCGGCGCAGGATGAGCTGGCAGAACTCGTTGGCCGGATCGTAGGTGGGGTTCGATCCGGTGGCATTGAAGCATTCCTGGTAGACGTATTGCGTCGTTGCCGGGGCGATCGCCTTGTCGATCTTGATGTTGTAGTAGTCCACCGTCAGCGCGAAGCGACCGATCGGGGTCATTCCCGGTGTCCGCAGCACGAAGCCCGCGGTAATCGTGCGCGCCTCCTCCGGCGTCAGATTCGTGTTGCCGATCGTCTGGTCGCGGCCGAGCGGCTGGATCGGGTTGAAGTTCGGCGAGAAGAAAGTGGTGTTCACCAGGGTGGAGCCGGCCGGCATGCCCGGAAGCCTGTTGCACAGGTCGATGACCTTCTGCCGGTTGGGGTTCGACGCGACGTTGCCGTAGGACCCGAAGGTCAGCGTCGAACAGGGGTCGGCATCGGGCCACGCCACCGTGGAGAAGGTACCGGGCGTGAACAGTTCGGCCACGTTTGGCGCCCGGTTGGCGACCTGGTAACCGCCGCGAACGCTAAGGAAGTCGGTGACTTCCCAGTTGCCCGTCGCCTTCCACGTCGAGACGCCGCCCGCAGTGTTGTAATCGGAATAGCGGTAGCCCGCGTTGATGTCGAACTGCTGGACCAACGGCAGGTCGTGCAGCACCGGAATGAGCGCCTCGGCGTAGACTTCCTTGACGCTCACCTTCCCTTTGGTCGGCTTCGTGACGAACAGACCGATAGGATTGCTGGTGACGTTGTTGCCGCTGAAGCCGTCGTCCGGATCGAACTTGTAGGAGTTGTCGCGGTAGTCGGCACCGAGCGCGATCTTCAGCGGGCCTGCCGGCAGCTCGAGCAGCGTACCCTGAAGATCGATTTCGAGCTGGTTCTGGGTCAGCGTTGTGAGGTTCTTGATATTGGCGCTGATGATGTCGATGCAATCTTGGGACAGCGGCGCCTGCCGGAACGGATTGACCCCGCTGGTACACCTGGCGTCGGTGCCCAGCCGGAAGTTCTGCGCAAGATAGTTGACCCCGTAGTTCGGCGCGCTGACGAGCGCCTGCAGGCGGGACTGGTCGATCACGTTATCGAGCAGCACTTCCTGCTGGGTGCTGCCGTGCGAGGCGAAGCCGTCGTACGTCCAGTCGCCGAACGAGAAGTTGCCGCGCAGCCCGACAAGCATCTCGTAGCTGGTGTTGGTATTCCTGGTCATGACCGATGCTGCGCCCAGCAGCGGCTGCACCAGTTCCCACGGGTCGTTGGGGGCAGGGCGGCTTCTGAGGACGTTGCAGAGGGCGGTCGGCACGGGATGGTTGACTGCCAGACCGCAAGTTGCGGAATCGAAGGGCACGGCCGTGCCCCATTGCAGATAGGAGGCGGTGCTATTGGCGCCCTTGGTCTCGGTCTTGATCTGGTTGAAATTGCCTTGGACGTACGCCGTGATATCGGGCGTGATGTCATAATAGGCGTTGGCAAACAGCGAGTACCGCTTCAGCGGCAGGGAGATGTACCCTGCGGCCTGGTTGTTCACCAGATCCTGGGCGATGACGGTTCCCGCCGCGTTGCGGATGTTGATGTAACGGTGCAACGGCTGGCTCGCGGTCCCCGTGAAACCCGGCGTCGTGATGTTGCTGATCTGGCCGTGCACGTTGGAGAACACCGTGCTGTTGCCCGAGGCCGAAGGGTTGAAGAACAGGTAGACCGAGCTCGCCGCTCTGACATCTCCCGGCACGTAACCGGTCACTCCGGCAAAGGCTGCGTCGATCGCCGCCTGCGTCGGCGCATTGCTGAGCCTAGGGTAGATCGCGGTGTTGTTGGCCGCCGGCGCGAACTGATAGCCAAAGAATTGCGGGAAGGTGCCCACCACGTTCGAATTCGGATCGAAAAACTGTTCGCGGAAGAACGGCCGGTCGGTCGCCTCGATCGCGTTGCGCTGGGCGACGCTCACACCGACCATCGCGTTGCCGCGGCCCTCGGCAAAGTCGGCGCCGATCAGGGCGGACGCCTCGTACTGCTCGCCATCGCCGCGATCGGTCGAACCGACTTGCGCATCCAGTGAGATGCCGGTGAAGTGCCGCTTCAGCTTGAAGTTCACGACACCCGAAACCGCGTCCGCGCCGTAAGTCGCCCCGGCGCCGCCGGTAATGATTTCGACGCCGTCGAGTGCCGCCTTGGGAATGGTGTTGATGTCCACCAGCAACGCCGCGTTAGCCGGCTGGGTCCGCCGACCGTCGAGCAGGACAAGCGTCCGGTTGGCGCCGAGGCCGCGCAGGTTGACGGTGGCAATACCCGGACTCGAGGTCGGATTGGGCTGGAAGTCGGCCGCGCTGGTCGCCTGGTTTTGGCCGGGCACGAACTGCGGCAGCTTGTCGAGCGCCTGATCGAGCGACACCGCGGACGTGTTCTCGAGCGTATCCTTGCTGAGGGTGACGATCGGGCTGTCGGAATCGTAGTCGCGCCGGGCGATGCGCGAGCCGGTGACCACGATGGTCTCGTCGCTGCTGGCTTCCGCCGCCGCCGCGGGCGCTGGCGCCGCTTGCTCCTGCGCCGCCGCCGGAACGGCTGTCAGTGCTCCCGTCGCCGTGCCGGCCAGCAGCACGGCGAGCGCGTGCGCATGTGTCGAAGGTACCTTCCTCATGAAACGTCTCCCCTTGCCCGCCGGCCCGTCGGCCGGTCGTGGCGATGTTATCAGGCGCGACAGAGAGGGGCCGACGCGTGCGGCCGGTGATTCTTGTGACGTCTCCCTTACGCGCGCGAATGGTTAGTTTTCTACCTAAGCAATGCAACGCAGAATTTAGCCCGATGCGACGAGCCGGGTGAGGTTTGAGTCGGGCTGCGCGACGCGATGCCGAAAGTTGCGGGCGCTGATTCTTTAATTCCACCGGCGCGGCGGCCGGCGAGCCCGGCCGGATGAACAGAGCGCGAAGCTCGAGGCTGCCTCGCTTTCCGCCGAGACTATCCCCCCGCCGCCGGCGTCAATCGCAACAGCTTGCCCTTGTTGCCGTCGGTCAGCACGTAGAGCGCCCCGTCCGGTGCCTGCCTGACCAGCCGCAGCCGCTCGCGGCGGTCGGCCAGCAGCCGCTCCTCGCCGACCACCCGGTCGCCCTCGAGCACCAACCGCGCGAGATGCGTCTGGCTGAGCGAGGTGACGAAGGCGTTGCCCTTCCACTGCGGGAACAGGTCGCCCGAATAGAACATCAGGCTCGAGGGCGAGATCACCGGGTCCCAGAAATAGACCGGCTGCTCGAGGCCGGCCTTCGCCACGCCCCCTTCGCCGACCGGCTTGCGGCTGTATTCGAGGCCGTAGTTGATCAGCGGCCAGCCGTAGTTGGCGCCGGGCTTGATCAGGTTGAGCTCGTCGCCGCCGAACGGGCCGACGTCGGTCTCCCACAGCTGGTCTGTGCCGGGGCGGAAGGCGAGACCGAGAGGGTTGCGGAAGCCGAGCGCGTAGAGCTCGGGCCGCGCGCCGGGAGTATTGGCGAACGGGCCGCCGGGCACGGGCGCGCCGTCGGTCGTGATGTGGACGATCTTGCCGATGCCGCTGTCGAGCTGCTGGATGTAGGGGCGCAGCGGGTCGGAGGCGAGGTCGCCAAGCGTGACGAACAGCATGCCGGCGGGATCGAACAGCAGGCGGGCGCCGAAATTGCCGTGCTCGGACTTGAGGTCGGGCTCCTGGCGGTAGATCACCTTGACGTCCTCGACCCTTGGGTTCGGCCCGTCGACCAGCCGCCCGCGGGCGACGGCGAGAACGTTGCCGGCGGGGCGGTTCTCGACATAGCTCCAGTAGATGCGGTGATTGGCGGCGAACGCCGGGTCGAGCACCACGTCGTCGAGGCCGGAGATTTCCTGCACCGTCACCGCCGGCAGGCCCGCGACCGGCTCCGACAGCGCGCCGCCGGGCGAGACAATGCGCATCGTTCCGGCCTTCTCGGTCACCAGGAAGCGCCCGTCGGGCAACAGGGCGAGGCCCCACGGGAAAGCGAGATTCTCGGCCAGCGTCTCGACGTTGAGGCTGACGTTCGACGGCGCGTAGGTCGCGCGGGTCTGCTGCGGGAACGCCGGGGTCCACTGCGGGGTGTTGGCGTTGCGGCATTCGACCGGCTGGCCCGGCGTCGGCGTGCAGGTCGGCAGCGGCGGGCGGGCGGGCGGAGCGGGCGCCGGGGCCGGTTGGGCCGGCGGAGCCACCTGCGCATAAGCCGAACCGGCGAGCAACAGCGCGCCCAACGCGATCATTCCAGCCTTCATGTCCCCTCCCGCGGGATTGTTGTCCCGGCCATGCTGGCACAGCCGCGCGCCCGTTGCGAGGCCCCTGATGGCAGAAGGGCCGCGCTCCCCGAGGGAGCGCGGCCCGACATGGTCCCGCAGCTGGCTGCGCGCGCCCGCTCAGGCGACGCGCACGTGGCTCAGGAAGTCGTCGACCTGCTGCTTGAGCATCGAGGCCTGCTGCTCGAGCTCGGTCGAGCTGGTCAGCACCTGCGAGGCGGCCGCGCCGGTCGCGAGCGAGGTCTCGCGCAGCTGGCCGATGTTGTTCGACACGTCCTCGGTGTTGCGCGCGGCGAGGTCGATCGAGCGGGCGAGGTCCTGCCCGGCGACCGACTGCTGGTCGACGGCGGCGGCGATCGAGACCGAGGTCGCCTCGAGCTGCGAGATGTGGCTGGCGATCGCGCGCAGCGCCTCGACGCTGGCGCCGGTGGTATCCTGGATCGCACGGATCTGCCCGGCGACTTCCTCGGTCGCCTTGCCGGTCTGGGTCGCCAGTTCCTTGACCTCGGCGGCGACGACCGCGAAGCCGCGGCCCGCCTCGCCGCCGCGCGCCGCCTCGATCGAGGCGTTGAGCGCGAGCAGGTTGGTGCGCTGGGCGATGGTCGAGATCATCTCGACGATGTCGCCGACTTGGCTGGCCGAGAGCGACAGGGCCGAGATCGTGGTGTCGGCTTCCTCGGCAGCGGTCGAGGCCTTGCGGGCCAGTTCGGCCGAGGTCGAGGCCTGGCGGCTGATCTCGCCGATCGACATGGCGAACTCGTCGCTCGCGGCGGCGGCCGCTGTGACCCCGGCCGAGGCCTCGTTGAGGCTCGAGGAGACATCGCCGGTCTGCATCGCCGACTGCTCGGCGGCCGAGGCCATCGAGCTGGCGGTGGCCTGGAGCTGGGTCGAAGCCGCAGCGACCCCGCCGACGATCTCGCCGACGGTGCGCTCGAACTTGTCGGCAAGGCCGATGAGCGTCTCGGACTGCCTGCCGCGCAGCTCCTCGCGCTCGCTCTCGAGCTCGGCGAGCTTGCGCAGCTCGTCGGCCGAAGCATCCTCGCGCTCCTTGCGGATGCGGTCGAACTTGATCGCGGCCTTCTTGATGACGATCAGGTAGCGCGCCATCGCGCCGATCTCGTCCTGCCGCTGGTCGTGCGGCACGTAGACCTCGCGGTTGCCCTCGGCGAGCTCGCGCATCGCCGCGCAGACCTCCTCCACCGGGCGGATCAGCTCGCTCTGGACGAAGCGGATCGAGATCGCCGCGATCGCCACCACCACCAGCGCGATCAGCGACATCGTCATCAGCAGCCCGTTGCCCGCGCCGCCATCGGCGGTGCTGCCGATGCCGATGCCGAGCAGGCCGACGAAGCCGAGCCCGAGCGCGACGCCGGCCGTGGCGCTGAACATCAGCGTCAGCTTGCGGCCGACCGAGGCGCCGGCGAACGCCGTCAAGGCGCCGACCCGCGGCGGTTGATACTGGGTCTCAGACCGGAGACGCTCGCGATCGCGCTCGAGTTCGTCCGCCGTTCCGGCGGAGAGGTTATCCGACATGTCCATGAGCGTTCCCTACGCATTTGCGGTTGTCATCGAGGCGGTCGCGGATCTCCGCCGCGGTGAGCGCCTTGTAGTAATACCATCCCTGGATGTGGTCGCACCCGGCCGAGCGGACGAGGTCGGCCTGCGCCTTGGTCTCGACGCCTTCGGCGGTGACTTCCATGTCCATCGCCCGCGCCACCGCGATGCTCGAGGCCATCATCGCCAGCGAGCCGTTGCTGGTCGCCGCGTCGACGACCATCGAGCGGTCGATCTTGAGCTTCTCGAAGCGGAAGTTCCGCAGGAAGCCGATCGAGGCGTAGCCGGTGCCGAAGTCGTCGAGCGCAATGCCGACGCCGAACTTGCGGATCACGTCGAGATTGCGGTTGGCGACGACCGGATCGGTGACGAGATAGGTCTCGGTCACCTCGAGCTCCAGCCGCGATGCCGGGAAGCCGGTCTCCTCGAGGATATGCCCGAGTTCGATCGGGAACTCGGGATTGCGCAGCTGCGCGGGCGAGACATTGATCGACAGCTTGATGCCGTCCCAGTCGATCGCCCCGGCACAGGCCGTGCGCAGCACCCACAGGCCGATGGGATAGATCAGACCGCACTTCTCGGCGATCGGGATGAACACGGCGGGACTGACCATGGTCCCGTCGCTCCGCTGCCAGCGCAACAGCGCCTCGACCGCGACGATCTGGTCGGTGCGCGCATCGACGAGCGGTTGGTAGGCGAGCCGGAACTCACCGTCTCGCAGCGCCGTGCGCATCTCTTCTTCGACTTGCTGGGTGACGTCGCGGTTATCGTCGAAATCCTTGGTGAACCAGGTGCAGCGATGCTTGCCGCCTTCTTTCGAGGCGTACATCGCCATGTCCGAACGGCGCAGCAGCTCGGACGACGACAGGCCATCCTGGCCGTTGCTGCGCGACAGCCCGATGCTGGCGCCGATGCTGAGCATGCGTTCGTCGACCTTGATCGACTGGCCCAGCCGCGCGAGCAGCGTGTAGCAGATGCCCTCGAGGATATTGCCGGCGATCGGACCGATCACCAGGATGGCGAACTCGTCGCCGCCGAGCCGGTAGGCGCGCGCCTCGGTGCCGCAGACCTCGCCGAGAAGCTTGGCGCATTCCTTGATCAGCCGGTCGCCGACGAAATGTCCGTACTGGTCGTTGACCGACTTGAAACCGTCGAGGTCGATCAGCGCGAGAGCCTTTTCCTGGCCTTCGCCCTGGCGCGCATAGTCGATATGCAGCGCGCGCCTGTTCGGCATGGCGGCGAGCGTGTCGGTCAGCCCTAGATCCTCGAGCTGCCCGATATTGGCGAGGCCGAAGCGCACCAGCAGGACGACCGCCGCGGCATAAGCCAGGCCGCCGCCCGCGAGCACCACGTGCACCGAGTGCGAACTGGACTCGGCCTGCTGAAACAGCAACGCAAGGACGATCGCCGAGATCAGCGTGAGCACCGCCACGGGGGCGATGACCAGCACCGGCGGTCGCACTTGCCTCAGGCCGATGGCATGCAGCAACTGGAAGCCCCTCCCCTCGGAATATCCCGCATTCGACATAGGCAGGAGTGCTTAAAGTTAGGTTTACCCTGACCTCGTCAGGCCGAGCGAGCGAGCGGGCACGCCTGCGGCGAGGTGATGAAAGCCGGTCGCGCCCTTTTCCGGCACGAGCGCCTCGGTCTGGCCGACGGTCGTCTCGCCGGCGCCGAGCATCAGCCGCCCGTCCGGCGCCAGTGCCGTCGCCAACCGCTCGAACGCGCGCGCGCGCGTCGGTCGGTCGAAGTAGAGCAGGACGTTGCGGCACAGGATGAGGTCGAAGCGGCCGGGCTCGGGCGCGGTGTCGAGCAGGTTGTGGGCGCTGAAGCGGACCATGCCGCGGATCGCGTCGCCGGCGCGCCATCCGGTACGCGTCTCCTCGAAGAACGAGACCATTTGCGACACCGCAAGGCCACGCTGGATCTGGAACTGCGAGTAGTTGCCCTCGCGCGCCGCGGCGATGACGGAAGGCGAAACGTCGGTTCCCAGTATCTCGATGGTCCAGTCGCGCCAGCGCGCCCGCTGTTCGGCGAACAGCATCGCCAGCGAATAGGCCTCCTGCCCGGTCGAGCAGCCGACCGACCAGATCGACAGCCGCCGCACCGCGCCCCTGCTCCGGGCGAGTTCCGGAAGGACTTGCGCCGCCAGCTGATCGAACATCGCCCGATCGCGGAAGAAGTAGGTCTCGTTGTTGAGCAGCGCCTCGACGACTTGCTGCGCCAGGGCGCTCTGGTGGGGCTGCCCGAGCCGCGCCGCGAGATCCTCGAGCGTGTCGAGCCCGCGGTCGCGCAACACTCCCGCAAGGGCCGTCCCCACGCGCCAGAGGCGATCGGCGGTGAGCCGCTGTCCGGTGCGCGCCTCGAGCAGGCCGGCAACGATGCCGAGGGCGTTCTGGCTGTGGTCCATCAGGCGGCCCCCATGGCGGCAAGGATCCGCAGCGCCAGCTGCTCGGGCGGCAGCACCGCCGAGGCAAGGCCCGCATTGGCCACGGCGCCCGGCATGCCCCAGACCGCCGAGCTGGCCGCATCCTGGGCGAGGATCGTGCCGCCGGCAGCGGTGACGAGGGCCGCCCCGTCGGCACCGTCGCGGCCCATGCCGGAAAGAACCACCCCCAGGGCATGGCAGCCGAACAGCCTGGCGCAGCTTTCGAACATCGGATCGACCGACGGCCGGCAACCGCTCGCCACCGGCTCGTCGCGCAGGCGCACCACCGGGAGCGCGGCCTTGTCGGCGACCACCGTCAGATGGGCATCGCCCGGCGCGACCACGATCCGGCCCGGCAGGACGGGCATCCCGTCAGCCGCAACCGTGGCCGGGCGGCCGGAAGCGGCCTGCAACTGCCGGACGAACGGCTCCATGAACGATCCGGGAAGGTGCTGCGTAATCAGGATCGGCAGCTTGAAGTCCTGCGGCAATGCCCCGAGCAGCTGGCTCAGTGCGTGGATCCCGCCGGTCGAAGCGCCGATCGCGAGGATCGCGGGCCGCTCGTTGCCGAGCGCGCGCAACGCCGGCGGCGGGGGCGGGGCGGACTTGATCCGGGCGCGCTTGGCCACCCGCCCCAGCAGGCGCACCTTGCGCAGGAGCGTGGCGCGATACTCGTGATCGAACTGGCCGGGACGAGGTTTGGCCAGCGTGTCCGCGGCGCCGAGCGACAGCGCGGCGAGCGTATGCTCCGCGCCGCGCACCGTGAGCGAGGAAACCACAAGGATGCGCGCAGGCGCTGACAGCTCGATAATCCGCGGAATCGCATCGAGCCCGCCCATTCCCGGCATGTCGAGGTCGAGCAGGATGACGTCGGGCGTGGAACGGACCAGCACGGCGAGCGCACCCTCGGCGCTGTCCGCCGAGGCGACCAGCTCCAGGTCGGCCTCGTTGTCGACCAGCCGCGAGAGCACCGCCCGCACGGTCGGTGAATCGTCCACGACAAGCACCCGCACCCTCTCGGCCGAGCGGTGCCTCTCCTTGTCGTGGACCGCGAGATCAGGCGCGGTGCCCATCCTCGGATGCCTCAGGCTGCGCCGATGAGCTGCAGCTTCATCTGCAAGGTGTCGTGGTCGAACGGCTTCATCACGTATTCGTCGGCGCCGGCCTGGATGGCCTCGCGGATATGCGCGACGTCGTTCTCGGTCGTGCAGAACACGACCTTGGGCTTGGACCCCCCGACCTTGCCGCGCAGTTCGCAGATGAACTCGATGCCGTTCATCACCGGCATGTTCCAGTCGAGCAGGATCAGGTCGGGCATCGCGGCTTCGCATTTGGCGAGCGCATCCTGACCGTTCTCGGCCTCGGTGACCTCGAACTCGAAGCTCTCGACGATGTGGCGCGACACTTTGCGTATCACGCGCGAGTCATCGACGATCAGGCAATGTTTCATGGCGCCCACTTCCTTTGTTTTGCCACCCGATAGCGCACGAGTGATAAGTTTTCGTTTAAGCGGCCAAGCTGCGGTCGGGCCCGGCGATCAACGCTGCCAGGTCGAGCAGGAGCAGGACGCCGGCCTCGGTCTCGACCTTCGATGTCGCGACCCGGCGCCAGCCCGGCCCCGGATCTGCGCCGAGCGGGCCGGGCTCGGCCACCGTGGCGACGATGTCGTCCGCCGCGTCGACCAGCAGTCCGTAGAGATGCCCCGCGTGTTCGACGACGACCGCGCGGCGGACCATGTCCGCGGGCGCGGGTTCGACGTCGAGCGAGATCCGGCAATCGATCACCGTGAGCGGACGGCTGCGCAGCGCCGCCAGTCCCGCGACGTGCGGCGCTGCGCGCGGCACCGGGGTGACCGAGGCAAGCTCGATGACGGCGTTGACGGTCGTCGCCGGCAGGCCGGCTCGCCGGCCGGCGATCGCAACGACAAGCAGCATCTCGGTCACGCGGCCAACTCCTCACCGGCGCGCAGCAAGGCGGCCATCAGCGCGGCGCGATCGTAGCGGTAGATCGCGTCCGCCCCATCCACGGACCCGGGCTGGTCCGACAGGCGGATCGCCTTGCGGGCATCCGGGAACGCCTCGGCCTCGGCGACGGACTCGACGAAGGCGATGTCCGCGGGCTCGCCCTCCGCAGCGAGCCGATAGCCGGCGGCCTCGACGATCGGCCCGAGAAAGTTGCGCATCCAGCCGTCATCGCCGGCCAGCCGGCACGACAGCGCCCTGGCGGACGCAGGCCGGGCCTGCTGTGCGAAGAGTGCATGGCAATCGATCAGCTCGGCTGTCTCGCCATCGACGAGCGAAACCCCGACCAGGCCCGATTGCCCGTTGATCCGCGACAGCGCCCCGGAGAGCGTGGCAATCTCGAGCACTTCGCGCGCGGCATAGGCAATCCGCTCGCCGCCGTCGTACAGGCGCAGCACCGTCAGGAGCTCGGGCAGTTCCATGTCCTCCGGCACGCCGGCCAGGGGCAGGATTTCCTCGCCCAGCACGACTTGCGCGTTCGGTCCCGGCCGTCGCACGGCAGAGGCGGGTGCGCGTTCGACCTGCTCGACCGCCTTCATCGCGATCGCGCGTCGCTCGCCGTCGAGGGCACGCAACAGCACCACCCGCAGTCCGTCGCGCTCCGAGGTGGCGGCAGAGGCCGCAACCGATGCCGGCCGATGAAGTTCGCGCGGAATGCCAGCCCAGTAACCGATCGCGGCAACGTCGAGCACGAGTACCGGGGTGCCGTCGTCGAGCTGGGTGCAGCCGACGAACAGGCCGCTCTGCATGATCCCCGGCGAGAGCGGCTTGATGACCAGCTCGTGATGGTCGAAGATCCGGTCCACGGCCAGGGCATAGAGGTCGCCCCACCCGAGCCGGAGCAGGACAAACAGCGACGGCTCGTCTTCGCCGCCTTGGACTTCCAGCGCGTCGCCGAGCGATACGCAGGGAAGCCGGCGGTCGCGGAAGGTCAGGTAGCGACGCTCGCCGACCTGGGCGAACTCCAGGCTGCCGCCCGCGGTGCTGACGATCTCCTCGACGTACGAACGGGGAATGGCGAATGTCTGCCCGCCCACCGCGACAGTCAGGCTCGGCAGGATGCTGAGCGTCAGCGGCACCGAGATCAGGATGCGGGTCCCTTCGCCGGGCAACGATTCGATGTCGAGCGTTCCACCGAACTTCTCGATGTTCGAGCGAACCACGTCCATGCCGACCCCGCGGCCGGAAATCGATGTCACTGCATCCGCCGTCGAGAGGCCGGGCTCGAAGATCAGCTCGAGCAGCTCCGGCCGGCCCATCGCGGCGATCTGCTCGGCCGTGTGGAGGCCGGCGGCGATGGCCTTGGTCGCCAGCCGATCGCAATCGATGCCGCGGCCGTCGTCCATGATGCCGATGTGAATCGTGTTGCCGGTCTGGCGCGCGGAGACGGTCAGCATGCCCGCCTCGCGCTTGCCGGCGGCGCGACGCTCGGCCGGCAGCTCGATACCGTGATCGACCGAATTGCGGATGATGTGCAGCAGCGGATCGCGGATCAGCTCGATCATCTCGCGGTCGAGCTCGACCTCGCCGTTCTCGATCTCGACGAAGACCTGCTTGCCGAGTTCGGCCGAGAGGTCGCGGACGAGCCGCGGGAAGGTTGCGAACAGGCCCTCGATGCGGCGCATGCGCGTGCGGGTGATCGCGTCGCGCACTTCGGCAAGCAGCGCCGAAAGGCGCGAGAACGGCCCTTCCAGCCCGGTTTCGCCACCCATGGCCTGCATCCGGCGCGCGAGGTCGTTGCGCGCGAGGACCATCTCGGAGACACCGCTCATGACCTGGTCGATCAACTCGACGGGCAGGCGGATCGTCCGTTGCTCGACGGCCGCGAACGACGTCGGCGCCCCGGCCGCGGGTCCGGCGACCGGCGCGTCGGCGTCATCGAGTTCGCCGGAGAGAGCCGCGATCAGCAGCGCGTCGTCTCCTTCCGACTGGTTGTCGCCGCGCTCGATTTCATCGATCATCGCGCCGATGCGGTCGAGGACGGCGAGCACGGCATCGACCAGCCGCCGATCCGCAGCCCGGCGGCCAGCGCGCACGTCGGCCAGCGCGTCCTCCGCGGCATGGCTCAGCGCCTCGAGCCGGGGAAAGTCGAAGAAGCCGCAATTGCCCTTCACGGTGTGGACGAAGCGGAAGATCGTATCGAGGCGCGTGCGGTCCGCCGGGTCGGCTTCCCAGGCGACGATCTCGCTCGCCAGCGCCGCGAGCATCTCGCGCGTTTCGGCAACGAATTCCGTCAGAAGATCGTCCATTTCGCCCGCCCCCGTTCGGGTTGGCCGGGTAATGGCGCAATGTGGTTAAGGGGCAGTTACGGATTTGCCGATCGCCTCAGCCGCGGGAAAATTCGGTTTCCTTCTCGGTGATGAACTCGACCAGCGCGGGCTGGCCCGCATCGATTGCCGCGAGCGCCCGGCGCAGCGCGGGGACGATCTCGTTCGCCTGGGTCACCCGCTCGCCGTGGCAGCCGAGCGAGCGGGCGAAGGCGGCGTAGTCGCCCGAAATGTCGGTCGCGCGGTACTTGTCGGTCGCCACCGGCATGATCGGCAGCTCGATCGCCATCGCCTCGTTGTTGAGCAGGATCGACAGGATCGGGATGCCCTCGCGCGCGGCGGTCTCGAGGTCGGTGCCGGTGAAGCCGATCGCCGCATCGCCCCAGACGTTGATGCACAGCTTGTCGGGGCAGGCGAGCTTCGCGCCCATCGCCAGGCCGAGGCCGTAGCCGAGCTGGGTCGACTTGCCCCAGCCGATGTAGGAGTGCGGCGTGATCGACTTCCAGAACGGCACCAGCTGGTCGCGCGGGCTGCCGGCGTCGTGGGTGATGATCGTGTTGGCGACGTCGAGCGTCTGCTGCAGGTCCCACAGGACCCTGTAGGGCGAGAGCGGGCTCGTTGCCTGCGTGCACCTGGCCTGCCACTTCGCGAACCACGCGGCTTCGGCCGCCTTGATCCGCGTGGCGACGGCGCTCGCGTCGCGCGGCTCGGGCATCCGCCGTTTCACCGCCGCGAGCAGCGCGGCCAGGGTCAGCCTGGCATCGCCGACCAGCGCCAGCTCGCTGGATACCGACTTGTCGATGTCGCTCGGATCGAGCGTCGCGTGGATCACGCGCTTGCCCGCGGGAATGGTCAGTCCGAACGATGTTGCGGTGAAGCTGCAGCCGACGCCGAACAGCAGGTCGCATTCGTCGAGCCACTTGCGCACGCACCCGTTGATCCCGTTGCCGCCCGAGCCGAGCGCCAGCGGGTGGCTCTCGTCGAACGCGCTCTTGCCCGGCAGGCTGGTCATCACCGGAATCGCCAGATGCTCTGCAAGCTCGCGCAGTTCGGCATAGGCTTCGGACCAGTGGATGCCCTGCCCGGCATAGATTGCCGGGTCTTTCGCCTCGATCAGCTTCTCCGCCGCGGCGTCTATGTCGGCCTGCGGCGGCTGGCTCAGCGCGACCTTGCCCGGAACGTAGTCCATCGCGCCTTCGTAAGGCCTGTCGAGCACGTCGTAGGGCAGCTCGATCACCACCGGCTGCGGGCGGCCGTTGCGCAGCATCGAAAAGGCGCGGCGCAGCACCGGTACCACGTCGGCCGGGCTGGTCAGCGGCTCGGCGTGCTTGGCGACGCTGGCCATCGAGCGGACCGAATTGAAGTTGTACGGCACATAGGCCTGCGACAGCGCGTAGCCCTGCGGCATGACCAGCACCGGCACGCTGTCCGCATAGGCCTGCGCGACGCCGCCGAAGGCGTTCTCGGCGCCCGGCCCCTGCTGCATCACGAACACGCCCATCCGGCCGCCCTTGGTCAGGCGGCTCAGCGCGTCGGCCATGTGCAGCCCGGTGCGCTCCTGGCGGACGATCACCGTGCGGATGTCGATCCGCGCGGCGGCCTCGAGGATCTGGTTGCGCGGGTACCCGAAAACGATGTCGACGCCCTCGCGCTTGAGCACGGCGGCGATCGCATCGGCGACCGTGCCGTTGGCGTGGACCGGCTGTGCCGCGTTACCGTTGCCCTGTCTCATCGTATCTCCCAAAAGGCCCTGGCGAAGGCTTGGCGACCGGCTAGAACAGCCGGAGGGAGAGAGCAATGAAGCCGATCGAGCTCGGGCGCATGCGCGTCCACAAGGTGCACGAGATGGACAGCCCCGTGCCGCTGCTGAGCCAGCTGCCCGGGACGACGGCGGATGACATGCAGCGGCTGATGGCCTGGTACGACCAGCCCGACGAGATCACCGCCGATCCCGAGACCAGCTTCATGACCTTCTCGGTCCATTCGTGGGTGATCGAGCTCGACGGCCGGACGATCCTGGTCGACACCTGTTGCGGCAATCACAAGAACCGCTCGCTGCCCGAGGTCCACCAGCTCGATACCGACTACCTCGGCAACCTGCGCCGCGCCGGCTTCGCGCCGGAGGCGATCGACATGGTCATGTGCACGCACCTGCACTTCGACCACGTCGGCTGGAACACCCGGCTCGAGAACGGCCGGTGGGTGCCGACCTTTCCCAATGCGCGCTACGTCTTCGGCCGCCGCGACTTCGAGTACTTCAAGTCCAATCCGCAAGGCGAGGAGCTGCATCACGAGGCGTTCCTCGATTCGATCGCGCCGGTGATGGAAGCCGGCCAGGCCGACATCGTCGACGAGGCCGCGATCGCCCATCGCGAGATTGGCGACGGCGTCTGGCTCGAACCGGCCTTCGGCCATTCTCCGGGATGCTGCACGGTCAACGCGCAGGCCGGCGGACAGCCGGGAATCTTCTGGGGCGACGTGATCCACCACCCCGTCCAGCTGATCCGCCACGACCTGCCGTTCGCGTTCGATGCCGACGGCGCGACCGCCTGCCGGGTGCGCAAGGCGACCATGGAGCGTGTGGCCGACAGCGATACGCTGTGCTTCCCGGCCCACTTCCGGCGCAGCTCGGCCGGTTACGTCAAGCGCGACGGCGATGCGTTCCGCTACGAATGGATTGATAACAACTGAAACCGGGTGCAGGGCGCCGCGCATGCCGATCGACCGTTCCGCGCTGCGCGCCGCTTATCGCCAGGAAGAACAGGCCTGTATCGCCGAGCGGCTGCGCCAGGCCGCGCCGGCTTCGGCGGTCCATGCGCCGGCGGCGACCCTCGCTTCGCGCCTGATCGAAGGCGCGCGGGAGCGCAAGGCGAGCGGGCTCGACGCTTTCCTGCAGAGCTACGGTCTCGGCACCGAGGAGGGCATTGCGCTGATGTGCCTCGCCGAGGCGCTGCTGCGCGTGCCCGACACCGGGACCGCCGACGCGCTGATCCACGACAAGCTCGCCGGGATCGACTGGTCCGAGCACCTGGGCGATTCCAGCTCGACCTTCGTCAATGCGGCGACGTTCTCGCTGATGCTGACCGGGCAGGTGCTGCGCGGCGGCTCGCGCGATGACGCCGGGTTCGCCAGTGCCCTGCGCCGCGCGGTCGGCCGGCTCGGCGAGCCGGTCATTCGCCAGGCGACGCTGCAGGCCATGCGCATCCTGGGCGGGCAGTTCGTGTTCGGGCGGACCGTCGACGAAGCGCTCGCGCGAGCCGAGCCCGAGCGCAAGCGCGGCCTGACGCATTCGTTCGACATGCTCGGCGAGGCGGCGATGACGTTCGCCGACGCCGAGCACTACCGGGCGAGCTATGCCGCCGCGATCGCGCGGCTGGCGAGAGAGGCCGAAGGCGGCGTGCGTGCAAGCCCGGGCATCTCGGTCAAGCTCTCGGCCCTTTATCCGCGCTACGACTTTCTCCACGCCGAGGCCGCAAAGGCCGCGCTCGTGCCGGTGGTTCGCAAGCTGGCGCTGGCAGCGGCCCGGGCCGACATCCATTTCACCATCGACGCCGAGGAGGCCGAGCGGCTCGAGCTGTCGCTCGACATCATCGAGGCGCTGGCCGCCGACGACGCGCTGTTCGGGAGCGGCTGGGAGGGTTTCGGCCTCGCGCTGCAAGCCTACCAGAAGCGCGCCGTGCCGCTGTGCGACTGGGTCGTCGCGCTTGCGCGCCGGCACAACCGGCGCCTGATGGTGCGACTGGTCAAGGGCGCCTACTGGGACAGCGAGATCAAGCTGAGCCAGGTCGGCGGGCATCGCGATTATCCGGTGTTCACCCGCAAGGTCGCGACCGATGTTTCGTATCTCGCCTGTGCGGCGAAATTGCTGGCCGCCGAGGACGTGATCTATCCGGCCTTCGCAACGCACAACGCCTATACCATCGGGGCGATCAAGGCCCTGGCCGGCAATCGTCAGTTCGAGTTCCAGCGCCTGCACGGGATGGGCGAGGACGTCTACGAGGTCCTCGCCGAGGCGGAAGGCGGGCGATCGACACGCGTGCGCATCTACGCGCCCGTCGGAGGGCACAAGGACCTGCTCGCCTACCTCGTGCGCCGGCTGCTGGAGAACGGCGCCAACTCCTCGTTCGTCAACCGCATGGCCGACGCCGATGTCCCGGTGGCCGAGCTGGTGAGCGACCCCGTCGCGGACCTCGCGGCGCTCGAGCCGACGCGCAATCCCGCCATCCCGCTGCCGCGGGAGATCTTCTTCCCGGACCGTGCCAACAGCTCGGGCATCGACCTTGCCGACCCGCTCCGTCGTGAGCCGCTGCTGCGCGACCTTGCGGGCGACGACCGGTCCTGGGCGGCCGTGCCGACGGTGCTTGCGGGGGAGGGCGGCGCGGAACGCGAGATCAGCTCGCCGCAGGATCGAACCCGCCTGGTCGGCCATGTCGTCGAGGCGACGGCGGCGGACGTCGAGCTGGCGATCGCGCGCGCGCTGGCCGCCCAGCCGGCATGGGATGCGCTCGGCGGGGTCGCGCGGGCCGAGTTGCTCGAGCGGGCTGCCCTTGCCCTGGATGCCGACCCCGACTTGCTCTCGCTCTGCCAGCGCGAGGCAGGCAAGACGCTGGTCGACGCGGTGCTCGAAGTGCGCGAAGCCGTCGACTTTCTGTTTTACTACGCGGCGCAGGCGCGGGCCCATTTCGAGGCGCCCCTCGACCTGCCGGGTCCCACCGGCGAGGACAACCGGCTGCGGCTGCACGGACGCGGCGCGTTCGTCACCATCAGCCCGTGGAACTTCCCGCTGGCGATCTTCGTCGGACAGCTGGCGGCGGCTCTCGCGGCCGGCAACACGGTCATCGCCAAACCTGCCGAGCAGACCCCGCTGATCGCCGCGTTGGCGGTCGAGGTGCTGCATAAGGCGGGCATTGCCAATGATGTGCTGCAGCTGGCCCCCGGCGACGGCAAGGTCGGCGCGGCGCTGACCGCAGACCCGCGCATCGCCGGCGTCGCCTTCACCGGCTCGACCGAGACCGCGCGCATCATCAATCGCGCGCTGGCCGCGCGCGACGCGCCGATCGCCACGCTGATCGCCGAGACCGGCGGCCAGAACGCGCTGATCGTCGACAGCTCCGCATTGCCGGAGCAGGTCACCCGCGACGTGATGTCGAGCGCCTTCCAGAGCGCCGGCCAGCGCTGCAGCGCGCTGCGCGTGGTCTACCTGCAGGAAGACGTCGCCGACACCATGCTCGAGATGATCAGAGGTGCATACGAGGCGCTGGTGATCGGCGACCCGGCCGATCTGGCCACCGACGTCGGTCCGGTGATCGACGCCGAGGCCAAGGCCGCGCTCGACACGCACATCGCGGCGATGCGCGAAGCCGGACGCAAGGTCTGGCGACGCGAGCTGCCGCCGGAGTGCGAACGCGGCACGTTCGTCGCACCCACCATCATCGAGATCGACTCGATCACCGATCTGCAAAAGGAGAACTTCGGCCCGGTGCTCCACGTCGCGCGCTTCCGGGCCGACGCGCTCGATCAGGTGATCGAGGATATCAATCGGACCGGGTACGGCCTCACGCTCGGACTGCACAGCCGCATCGACGCCACCCGCCGCCTGGTCGAGACGCGCGCGCGAGTCGGCAACCTCTATGTCAACCGCAACCAGATCGGCGCAGTGGTCGGCAGCCAGCCGTTCGGCGGCGAGGGCCTGTCGGGCACCGGCCCCAAGGCCGGCGGGCCGCATTACGTGCTGCGCTTCGCCACCGAACGCGTGACGACCGTCGACACCACCGCCGCCGGCGGCAACGCCAGCCTGCTGGCCGGCGGGTAGCGCCACCTCCTCTCTCGTCATCCGCGCTTTCGCGGGGATGACGAATAAAGTGGGGAAAGCGAGGGCGGGCCCTTGTCGCGGTGCCCGCTCTCCGGAATGCCTGCGGCATGACGATTCTCAGCGACCGGTGGATCCGCGACGAAGCCCGCCACAGCGGCATGATCGAGCCGTTCGTGGAGCACCAGAAGCGCGAGGGGTGCATTTCCTACGGCCTGTCGTCGTACGGCTACGACGCACGGGTTGCCGACGAATTCAAGATCTTCACCAATGTCGACAATGCGGTGGTCGACCCGAAGAACTTCGCCGACAACAGCTTCGTCGACCGCAAGACCGATGTCTGCGTGATCCCGCCCAACAGCTTCGTCCTCGCGCGCACGGTCGAATACTTCCGCATCCCGCGCGACGTGCTGGTGATCTGCCTTGGCAAGAGCACCTATGCACGGTGCGGGATCATCGTGAACGTCACCCCGCTCGAGCCCGAATGGGAAGGTCACGTGACGCTCGAGTTCTCCAACACCACCCCCCTGCCGGCCAGGATCTACGCCAACGAAGGCGCCTGCCAGTTCCTGTTCCTCAAGGGCAACGAGCCCTGCCAGACGAGCTATGCCGACCGCTCGGGCAAGTACATGGGCCAGCGCGGCGTGACGCTGCCGAAGCTCTAGGCTTAGGCTCCGAGGGCACTCATCGCCGGATCGAGCGTTCACTCCGGGCGCGGCCGGACGGGCCGACGCCGGGGAGACGTGCCATGTCCTTGATCGCCGCCATCATCGGCCGCCTGCTGATCGCGCTGATGTTCATCATCTCGGGTATCCAGAAGCTGGCCGACCCGGCGCCAACCGCGCAGATGCTGCAGACCGTGCACCTGCCTGCGAATCTGGCCATACCCACGGGCGTGTTCGAGCTCGTCGCCGGCATCCTGCTGGGCATCGGCCTGATGACGCGGCTGGTGGCGATCGTGCTCGCGGGGTTCGTCGCGCTGACGATCTTCTTCTTCCACAACCAGTTCGCCGACCCGCTGCAGGGCATCCTCGCGCTCAAGAACGTGGCGATCATCGGCGGGCTACTGATGGTCTTCGCCTACGGCCAGATGCGCGGCAGCTACGATTACATGCGCGCCCAGCGAAGGACTTACGACGCGGAGCTGCGCGCCGCGCGGGCGGAGGGCCTGGCCGAAGGCGCGACCACCGCACCGCGGACGGTGGTGACCAATGTCGACGGCGACCGGGTCGCCGAGGTAAGGCCAAAGCGCCGCTGGTTCTGAGCGGGCTCACGGGGAGGGGTATGGACGAGATTGCCGAGTTGCGCGCCGAAATGGCCGCGCTGCGCCAGCGGGTACAGGCGGCGGAAGACTATCGCGAGCTGGTCAACCTGCAGGGGGCCTACGGCTATTATGTCGACAAGGGGCTGTGGGATAAGGCCGCCGGCCTGTTCGCCGCCGACGGCACGCTCGAGATCGCCGGCCGCGGCGTCTACGTCGGGCGCGAGCGGGTGCGCGCCTATCTCCATCACCTGCCGCCCTACGGCCACGGGACCATCTACAACCACATGCAGTTGCAGCCGGTGCTGCACATCGACAGCGAAGCCGGTACCGCCAAGGGCCGCTGGCGCACGTTGATGATGGTCGGCTTCCTCGGCAAGGAAGGCCGCTGGGGCGAAGCGACCTACGAGAACGAATACGTGCGCGAAGAGGGCCGCTGGCGTATCGCCAGGCTGCACGGGATCATCAACTTCTACTCAGAGTACGACGAAGGCTGGCACCGCGGCGGCGTGACACTGCTGCGCTCGATCGAGGGGCTCGCGCCCGACCTTCCGCCGACACTCGAATACGAGGCCTATCCGGAGCCGGTGATCGCCCCGTTTCACTACGACGAGCCCTAGAGGCTGAGCCGCACGCTGAGCTTCACGTTGCGCCCGGCGAGCGGGACGAAGTCCTTGGTGAAGCTCGCGTGGCGCCGCCCCTCGGCGTCGAACAGGTTGTTCGCCTGCAGCATCACCGTGAGGTTCTCGCCGCCACGAAGCGGCTTCCACGCCAGCGACAGGTTGGCCAGGGCGAAGCCGTCGGTCGGGGTTTCGAACGCGGCGATGCGCGATTGCCCGTCGAACCACTGCAGCTCCGCGCGGGCGTCGAGCTTGTCCGACTGCGCCTCGAGCGCGCCAAGCAGGCTCAGCGGCGGGATGCGCGGAACCGGCGTGCCGTCGGCCAGCGTGGCGCGCACGTAATCGCCCTGGATATCGCCGACGAAGCGGAAGCCGAGCGCCCGGAACAGCGGGACGCTGGCCTGGCCTTCGACGCCGAAATAGTCGGCCCCCTGCTGCAGCTGGCGATAGACCGGCAAGTCGTCGATCTCGCTGCCGGCGGCCTCGAGGTAGACGAAGTCGTCAAACCACGTCTGGTACACGCTGAGACCGAGGTCGGTGCCGCCGAAGTTGGCGCGCACGTAACCTTCGAGCCCGAGCGCCGACTCCTGCTTGAGACCGGGATTGCCGACCTCGTACTGCTGCGTGGCGACGTGCGGCCCTTCGGCGAACAGTTCCTCGGCCGACGGCGCGCGCGCGGCGCGCGACCCGTTGACGCCGAATCGCACGCCCGGCGCGGGGCTGTAGGCCAGCCCGAGCGCGCCGGAGACGCCGTCGAAGCGGCGTTCGAGCCCGAGCGTCGGCGCCTTGAGATCGGTGTGTTCGTAGCGCAGGCCGAGCTCGACCTCGAACGGGTCGAGATCGACTTCCTGCAGCGTGAAGCCGGCGAAGCTCTCGGTGGTGTTGGGCGGCACGAACGCCTCGTTGCCGATGGCCGAGAAGTCGCGGAACAGGTACTGCGCGCCGAGCGAGCCGTGCCAGCCGCCGCGCTGTCGCTGGATCAGCTCAACCCTCCCCTCGACGCCTTCGACGAGGAAAGTCGTGCCGATTTCGTCGCCCTCGAGTTCTGAATGGGTGTAGTCCGAGTAGCCCCAGCGCGTGGTCAGCTCGTCGAAGAATCCGCCGAGATCGACCGAGCCGCGCAAGTCGGCGCGGGTCTGCCTGAGGTCGATCGACACGCCCGACTCCTCGCCGCCCGGCAGTGTCGGTACACCGTAGACGCTATCGTAATGCCCTGCGGAAGCGCCCAGGCTGATGCCGTTGCCGAACCAGGCGAGGCCCGCGCCGACCGACTTGGTTTCGGTCGCGCTCGACGGCAGGATGTCGCTCTGGTTCGCCGCTGCGCGCAGGCGGCTTGCCTCGGCGGGGTCAGTCGCGGCCCCGGCATCGGCGAGCAACCGTGCGCGCAAGGGCTCCGCCGCGACGAAGCCCGGGATCGCGACATCGTCGGTCTTGCGCCAGGTGCCGTCGAGATGGAACGCGAGGGCTGGCGTGACCCGCACGTCGGCCGAGGCGCCGCCCTCGCGCAAGTCGTAGGCGGTGTCGAGCGAAGCAAGCGCGTCGAAGTGCACCGGCTCGGTCGGCACGCGCTGCGGGATGCGCTTGTCGATGACGTTGACCGCGCCGCCGATCGCCGAGCTGCCGTAAAGCAGCACCGCCGGCCCGCGCAGCACCTCGATCCGCTCGGCGGTCAGCGGGTCGATCGTGACCGCATGGTCGGCCGAGGTATTCGAGGCATCGATGGCGCCGATCCCGTCGACAAGCACCCGCACGCGGTCGCCCTGGAAGCCGCGCAGCACCGGACGCGAGGCGCCGGGCGAAAAGCTCGTCGCCGAGACGCCCGGAGTGCGGGCGAGCACTTCGCCGATCTGGCCGTCGAGGTTGCGCTGCAGCTCGGTGCCGGCGAGCACCGAAGTGCCGGCGAGCATGTCGAGCCGCTGCAGCCCGCCGGCGGTGACGTAGATCACGTCGCCATGGAAGTCGTCGTCATCGGGCGCGGCCTCGCTGGCCGGCGGATTGGCCTCGGGCGCGGGCGCCTCCTGCGCCAGCGCCGGGCATGACAACGAAAGGCCGGTCGCGGCGAGCAGCGCGAAGCGCAGGCGAATCATCAAGATCGATCCCGAAGCGTTATGTTACAATGTCACGTTCCGCTGCGTCGCAACATTGGATTTGGACAAGGGCGATGCGTCGAGCTGTTGGCCTGGCGCGTCAGGCCGAAGCGGCGCGCGCCAGCCGCGCGCGCGCCTCGGCCTCGCCGATCAGCGGCAGCAGCGTGTGCATGTCGGGACCGGAGTCGCGCCCGGTAAGGGCCTGGCGCAGGGGGTGGTACAGGGCCTTGCCCTTGCGCCCGGTCGCGTCCTTGAGCGCTGCGACGAGCAGGCCCCACGGGTCGTCGCCCCAGGCCAGGAGGCGAGCCGCCTGGGCAAGGTAGGCGCGCGTCTCCGCATCGAATGACCCGAGCTCGACCGGCCCGGTGACCACCTGCCACCAGGCGGCCGCATCCGCCACGACGGTGAGGTTGGGCCTGATGGCCTCCCACGCTGCCTTGCCCATGGCCTCCGGCAGGCGGTGCTCGACCGCCTCGAACGGCATCTGATGGACGAGCGCGGCGTTGAGCCGGGCAAGCTCGGCTTCGTCGAAACGCGCGGGCGCGCGGCCGAAGTGGGCGAGGTCGAAGCCCTCGACCAGCTCCGCGCGGTCGGCAATCGGCTCGACCGGCTGCGATGTCCCGAGCCGCGCGAGCAGCGCGACGAGCGCCTCGGGCTCGATGCCCTGTTCGCGGAACGCATCCGCGCCCAGCGAACCCAGCCGCTTCGACAGCTTGCCCTCCGCCCCAACCAGCAGCGCCTCGTGCGCGAACCGCGGGACCGCAGCATCAAGTGCGGTAAACATCTGTATTTGCAGCGCGGTATTGGACACATGGTCCTCGCCGCGCAGCACGTCGGTCACGCCCATTTCGATATCGTCGATCGTGCTCGGCAGCATGTAGAGCCACGACCCGTCGGCGCGGCGCACGACCGGATCGCTGAGCTGCTCGGGCGCGAAGTGCTGGACCCCGCGGATGGCGTCGAGCCATTCGATCGGCCGGCCGTGATCGAGGCTGAAGCGCCAGTGCGGCGCGACGCCTTCGGCTTCCTTGGCCGCGCGCCCGGCCTCGCTCAGCTCGAGCGCGGCGCGATCGTAGATCGGCGGCAGGCCGCGCCCGAGCGCGATCTTGCGCTTGAGATCGAGCTCCTGCGCGGTCTCGTAGCAGGGATAGATCCGCCCCGTCGCCCTGAGCCGCTCGAACGCCGCCTCGTAGTGCGCCAGCCGCGCCGACTGCCGCTCCTCGCCATCCCAGGCGAGGCCGAGCCAGGTCAGGTCCTCGCGGATCGCATCGACGAACCGCTCCTCGCTGCGCGCCGCGTCGGTGTCGTCGATCCGCAGCAGGAAGCGCCCACCAGCCCCGAACTGACGCGCCTTGTGCGCCAGCAGCCAGTTGTGCAGCGCCGTACGGATGTTGCCGACGTGCAGCCGCCCGGTAGGCGAAGGGGCAAAGCGGGTTACGACCGTCATGCGCCCGCCTCATAGCCGCTTGAGAGGCGGTGGCTAGTCGCGCTGCTCCTTTTGCCCGAGGCGTGCGGATGCCGTGAGGCGCGGCCGAGACCGCGACTTCGAGAGTCGGGTGAGTCAAGAAACCAGACGGGTTGTCCCGCTCATCGTCCCGCGTCATCCCGCGCCGCGGGGCCAGACGACGTCATTGCGTGAAGAGCGTCACCGAATGCCCGCCGCCCGCAATGAGGATTCCGTTGGAGGGCGTGCGCGTGATCGTCTCGGCGGCATCCAACGCGCGAAAGACCTCGGGCAGCCGCGACGGCAGCCCGATCGTGCATACCGGAGGGGTCGATCCATCGGGCCGCCGGAGCTGTTCGGGGAAGGCGAAGGCGATCCGGCTGTCGCTGATCCGATAGGTCCGCCACATCCCAGCGCACTTCGGGTTCCACCACAGCTCGCCCTCGTCACCGCTGAGGGCGAGTCCGTAGGGTTCATCGAACGATGCGCCATCTATTCCGGCCACACGCCACTCGCCGGCCAGCGAGGCGACCCGGGCCACCGAAGCCGATGCCGACCTCGGCTCGGCGGCGCGAGGGGGAACTGGCGTTGCGACCGAGGGGGTCTCGCTCGGCGACATCGTCGGACCGTCGCCGGCCTGCCCGCACGCGGCGAGCAGCGCGAGGAGTGCGGGGCCGATCGGGCGGAGGGCAGCGCGTCGCATATCCCGGAAACGAAAGCCCCGCCGGATCGCTCCGGCGGGGCCCTTCGATTCAGCCCGGAAAGGGAGATCACTCCTCTTCGGGAGCGCTCACTTCCTCGGTCGCTTCCGGCGCTTCGAGCGTTTCCTCGCTCTGCTGCAGGTACTCGCCCGCGTCGGCATCGCTGCCGTGGGTCTCGCCCTCGACGCGCGCCAGCGGATCGTCGCCGATCGCCGCTTCGATGCCCTGCTCGAGCTCGGCCGCGTGCTCCTCGGCGGCCGTGTTGGCCATGATGAGGTGCTCCTGCGCCTTGCGCCACGAAGCGCGGATCGCCGCGTCGCGGCTGTTCGCGGTGACCCGCAGCCGGTTCATGCCCGCGCCGGTGCCGGCGGGGATGAGACGGCCGACGATCACGTTCTCCTTGAGGCCGATCAGCGTGTCCTTCTTCCCTTCGACCGCCGCCTGCGTGAGCACGCGGGTAGTCTCCTGGAACGAGGCCGCGGAGATGAACGAGCGCGTCTGCAGCGAGGCCTTGGTGATGCCGAGCAGGACCGGATTGCCGCTCGCGGGCTGCTGTCCCTTGGCCAGCTTGCCGTTGATCTCGTGCATCTCCTCGTAGTCGACCTGCTCGCCCGGCAGCAGCGTGGTGTCGCCGCCGTCGGTGATCTCGACCTTCTGCAGCATCTGGCGAACGATCACCTCGATGTGCTTGTCGTTGATCTTCACGCCCTGGAGCCGGTAGACTTCCTGGATTTCCGAAACGAGGTATTCGGCCAGCGCTTCGACGCCCAACACCTCGAGGATGTCGTGCGGGTTGGGGCTGCCCGAAATCAGCGTATCGCCCTTCTTGACGTGGTCGCCTTCCTGGACGTCGATCACCTTGGTCTTGGGGACCAGATACTCGACCGGATCGCCCTCTTCCGGAACGATCGCGATCTTGCGCTTGGCCTTGTAGTCGCGAACGAACTCGATCCGGCCGCTGATCTTGGCGATGATCGCGTTGTCCTTCGGCATGCGCGCCTCGAACAGCTCGGCCACCCGCGGCAGACCGCCGGTGATGTCGCGCGTCTTGGCCGCTTCGCGCGATGCGCGGGCGAGGATGTCGCCGGCTTCGACCTGCTGGCCGTCCTCGACCGACAGCGTGGTGCCCGGAGCGAGCATGTAGCGCGCCGCTTCGGTTTCCTCGCCCTTCTTGCCGCCTTCCTCGCCGAGCAGGGTGAGGCGCGGCCGCAGGTCTTCCTTCTTGGAACGACCGGTGGCGCGGTACTCGGTAACGACGCGCTGGGCGATGCCGGTGGCTTCGTCGACGCGCTCTTCCATCGTCTTGCCTTCGGCGAGGTCCTGATAGCGGACCACGCCCGACTGTTCGGTGATGATCGGCAGGGTGAACGGATCCCACTCGGCGAGCCGCTGGCCTTCCTTCACCTCGGCCCCGTTCTCGAACATCAGCACGGTGCCGTAGGGCACGCGATGGATCGCGCGCTCGCGGCCCTGCGCGTCGATCACCACCATCTCGCCGCTGCGGGCGAGCGACAGCCTGCGGCCGCGCTTGTCGGTGATCGTCGGCATGTCGCGGTATTCGACCTTACCGTCCGAGATCGACTCGAGGTGGCTGGTCTCGTTGACCTGTGCCGCACCGCCGATGTGGAAGGTACGCATCGTCAGCTGGGTGCCCGGTTCGCCGATCGACTGCGCCGCGATCACGCCGACCGCCTCGCCGATGTTGACCGGGGTGCCGCGGGCAAGATCCCGCCCATAGCACGTGGCGCAGACGCCCTGTTCCGCCTCGCAGACCAGCGGCGAGCGGATCTTGGCCGACTGCACTTCCGCTTCCTCGATCGCCTTGACCATCGGCTCATCGAGCAGCGTGCCCGACTTGACGATGACCTCGCCGGTCTTGGCGTTGACCAGGTCTTCGGCGGTGGTGCGGCCGAGGATGCGCTCGCTGAGCGAGGCGATGACCGAACCGCCCTGGATGATCGCGCGCATTTCGAGCGCGCGCTCGGTGCCGCAATCCTCCTCGATCACGACGCAGTCCTGCGACACGTCGACCAGGCGGCGGGTCAGGTAGCCCGAGTTCGCCGTCTTGAGCGCGGTGTCGGCCAGGCCCTTGCGGGCGCCGTGGGTCGAGTTGAAGTACTCGAGGACGGTCAGGCCTTCCTTGAAGTTCGAGATGATCGGGGTCTCGATGATCTCGCCCGACGGCTTGGCCATCAGCCCGCGCATGCCGGCGAGCTGCTTCATCTGCGCCGGCGAGCCGCGCGCGCCCGAATGGCTCATCATGTAGATCGAGTTCGGCTGCTCCTGGCGGCCGTTCTCGTCCTTCTTCACGCCCGAGATCTCGCGCATCATGTCGGCGGCCACCTGGTCGCCGCAGCGGCTCCAGGCGTCGATCACCTTGTTGTACTTTTCCTGCTGGGTGATGAAGCCGTCCTGGTACTGCTGTTCGTAGTCGGCCACCAGCGCCTTGGTCTCGTCGATCTTGGCGACCTTCGAGTCCGGGATGATCATGTCGTCCTTGCCGAACGAGATGCCGGCCTTGAACGCGTGGCGGAAGCCCAGCGCCATGATCGCGTCGGCGAACAGCACCGTGTCCTTCTGCCCGGTGTGGCGATAGACCTGGTCGATGACGTCGCCGATCTCCTTCTTGGTGAGGAGCCGGTTGATGACTTCGAACGGCACGGTGTGGCTCTTCGGCAGGCACTCGCCGATCAGCATGCGGCCCGGCGTGGTTTCGACCCGCTTGAGGTATTCGCCGCCCTTCTCGTCGGTCTGCGGCACCCGGGTGATGATCTTCGAGTGCAGCGTCACTGCACCCACGTGCAGCGCCTGGTGGACTTCGGCGATGTCGCCGAGAACATTGCCCTCGCCCGGCTGGCCTTCCATCTCCATCGACAGGTAATAGAGGCCCAGCACCATGTCCTGCGACGGAACGATGATCGGCTTGCCGTTGGCGGGGCTGAGGATGTTGTTGGTCGACATCATCAGCACGCGCGCTTCCAGCTGCGCCTCGAGGCTCAGCGGCACGTGCACGGCCATCTGGTCGCCGTCGAAGTCGGCGTTGAACGCCGAGCAGACCAGCGGGTGGAGCTGGATCGCCTTGCCCTCGATCAGCACCGGCTCGAACGCCTGGATGCCGAGACGGTGGAGCGTCGGCGCGCGGTTGAGGAGGACCGGGTGCTCGCGGATGACTTCATCCAGGATGTCCCAGACTTCCTTGCGCTCCTTCTCGACCCACTTCTTGGCCTGCTTGAGGGTCATCGACAGACCCTTGGCGTCAAGGCGCGCGTAGATGAACGGCTTGAACAGCTCGAGCGCCATCTTCTTCGGCAGGCCGCACTGGTGCAGCTTGAGCTCCGGACCGGTGACGATGACCGAGCGGCCCGAATAGTCGACGCGCTTGCCGAGCAGGTTCTGGCGGAAGCGGCCCTGCTTGCCCTTGAGCATGTCGGACAGCGACTTGAGCGGGCGCTTGTTGGCGCCCGTGATCACGCGGCCGCGGCGGCCGTTGTCGAACAGCGCGTCGACCGCTTCCTGCAGCATGCGCTTCTCGTTGCGGACGATGATGTCCGGCGCGCGCAGCTCCATCAGCCGCTTGAGGCGGTTGTTGCGGTTGATCACCCGGCGGTAGAGGTCGTTCAAGTCCGAGGTCGCGAAGCGGCCGCCGTCGAGCGGCACCAGCGGGCGCAGCTCGGGCGGGATGACCGGCACGACGTCGAGGATCATCCATTCGGGGCGGTTGCCCGAATCGATGAAGCTCTCGACCACCTTGAGGCGCTTGATGATCTTCTTCGGCTTGAGCGTGGACTTGGTCTCGGCCAGCTCCTTGAGCAGGTCTTCCTTCTCCTGCACCAGGTCGAGGTCGATCAGCATCGACTTGACCGCTTCGGCGCCGATGCCGGCGGTGAAGGCATCCTCGCCGTACTCGTCCTGCGCGTCGAGCAGTTCGTCCTCGGTCAGCAGCTGGTACTTCTCGAGCGGGGTCAGGCCCGGCTCGGTGACGATGTAGCTCTCGAAGTAGAGCACGCGCTCGAGCTGCTTGAGCTGCATGTCGAGCAGCAGGCCGATGCGGCTCGGCAGGCTCTTGAGGAACCAGATGTGCGCGACCGGCGCGGCCAGCTCGATGTGGCCCATGCGCTCGCGGCGGACCTTGGTCACGGTCACCTCGACGCCGCACTTCTCGCACACGACGCCCTTGTACTTCATGCGCTTGTACTTGCCGCACAGGCACTCGTAGTCCTTCACCGGACCGAAGATGCGCGCGCAGAACAGGCCGTCACGCTCGGGCTTGAACGTGCGGTAGTTGATCGTCTCGGGCTTCTTGATCTCGCCGAACGACCAGCTGCGGATGCGCTCGGGGCTCGCGATCCCGATCTGGATCTGGTCGAACGTCTCGGGCT
>Ga0255338_1000787_pt1 | contig 80000 bp, 79 predicted proteins | sample MeOH1_35cm_T4_19_FD_203715 | JGI IMG/M metagenome (GOLD analysis project Ga0255338, IMG submission 203715) | Sandy soil microbial communities from University of British Columbia, Vancouver, Canada - MeOH1_35cm_T4_195 | ecosystem: Engineered > Artificial ecosystem > Sand microcosm > Unclassified ... | reverse complement strand
TTAGCCTTGCTTGGCTTTGAAGCGCGGGTCGGTCTTGTTGATGATGTAGACGATGCCCTTGCGGCGCACGAGCTTGCAGTCGCGGTGGCGCGTCTTGAGCGACTTGAGCGAGCTTCTGACCTTCATGGGACCGTATCTTCAATCGGGCCGCGAAGGGCCGGTTGGCGAACAAGAGGGCGCGCATATACGGGCCGGCCTTGTCGGAGTCAACCTGACGCCGTTTTGATTGGGGCCCGGATCGACGCGCTTTAGAGTCCTGCCGATGTCCCGTCGCGTTCTCCCCGCCCTCCTCGCCCTCGCCGGCTGTGCAAGCCCCGCCGTCCCGCCGCCGTCCCTGGCGCCGCTGGCCGCCACCGCCGCGGTCGCCGCGGCGGAGATGGCGATCCCCGCCGCCGCCCCGTCGGTCGCCCCGCCCACCGCGTCCGGCGACATGATCTTCGACGCCTGGGCCTCCGAGTTCCAGGGTCGGGCCCTGGACGCCGGGATCAAGCCCGAGGTGCTGAGCCGGGAGATGGCCGGCCTGACCCCCGACCCGCGTGTGGCGGGCCTGGACAGCCGCCAGCCCGAGTTCTCCAAGCCGGTCAGCGACTATCTCAAGGGCGTCGTCACCGCCGACCGCGTCACGATCGGCCAGCGCCGGGCCGCCGAAACCCCGATGATCGGCGACATCGAGCAGCGCTTCGGCGTGCCCCGGCAGATCCTCATGGGCGTCTGGGCCATGGAGAGCGGGTTCGGCGCGATCCAGGGCGACCTGGACACCGTGCGCTCTCTGGCCACCCTCGCCGCCCAGGGCCGCCGCCGCCCCTGGGCCGAGGGCGAGCTGATCGCCACATTCAAGATCATCCAGTCCGGCGAATTCCCGCGCGCGCGGCTGCGAGGCTCCTGGGCGGGGGCCATGGGCCAGACCCAGTTCATCCCCACCACCTTCCTGTCGACGGCGGTGGACGGGGACCGCGACGGCAAGCGCGACATCTGGGGCTCGTCGACCGACGCCCTCGCCTCGGCGGCCAACCTGCTGAAGGAAGCGGGCTGGGTGCGCGGACAGGGCTGGGCCCGCGAGGTCACCGTGCCGCCCGGCTTCGACTTCAGCCTGACCGAGACCGCCAGCGAGCTGCCGGCCTGGTGGGCGGCCAAGGGCGTGCGGCCCGCGGACGGCAAGCCTTGGTCTAGCGCCGACTCCGAGGCCAAGGCCCAGCTGATCGCGCCGACCGGAGCGAACGGCCCGCTGTTCCTGCTGCTCCCCAACCACTTCGCGATCCGCAAGTACAACAACAGCATCGCCTATGCCCTGGGCGTGGGCCTGCTGGCCGACCGGGTGGCGGGCAATGGGCCGCTGGTGAAGGCCTGGCCGCAGGAGACGCCACTGTCGCTGGTGGACCGGATGACGGCCCAGCGGGCGCTGACCGCTCTGGGCTTCAGCCCCGGCGGCTCGGACGGGGTGGTGGGCATGGGCACCCGCAAGGCGTTGCGGGAATGGCAGAAGGCCCGCGGCCTGACCGCCGATGGCTACCTCTCCGCCGACATGGTGCGCCGCCTGAAGGCCGAGGCCGACGGGGCCTAGCTGGCCCCACCCTCGTCGCTCTTTTCCAAGGTCGCCATGGTGGCCGCCTCGCGCGAGGCCGGCTGCGGGTCGGCGTTCTTCAGCGCCGGGCTGCGGAAGGCGTAGACCAGCATCCCCAGCATCAGGGCGGCGTTGAGCACGAACGGGGCGGGCCCGAAGTGCTGGTAGAGGAAGACGAAACCCGGGGCGAAGATCACATTGATCCCGTTCACCGCCGCGATCGCCCCGGCGATCCGCGCCTGCTCGCCGATGCCCACGGCGATGGACGATCCGGCCGTGAACCCTGGCCGGGCGAAGCCGAAGCCCAGGCTGGAGAGGGCGTAGCCGGCCACCACCACGTAGAAGCCGTTGTCGCCGCTGGGCGCGACAGCCACGATCAGGTTGCCCGCCGCCGCCACGGCCACGCCCCAGCGCAGCAGTTGGCGCGGCGTCATCTCGAACATGCGGATCAGGCCCCACTGGGCCAGCAACCCGGCCACCGCGCCGAACATCATGGCCGTGGCGATGTAGCCCTGCGCCGCGATCGGCGAGAGGCCGACCTTGTCGATGATCAGGAAGGCCAGGCTCTGGGCCTGGGCGGTCTGGCAGGTGGCGACGATGAAGCCGTAGATCAGGAAGGGCTGGACGCGCGGGTCGCGCCAGAGGGGGCGGTCCTTCGGCGCACCGCCCACCACGGGCCGTCTCGGACGCTGCGCCTCGGGATCCACCTTCTGGTCGGGCAGGTAGCGCCAGACCACGAACAGCATGCCGAGCGCGATCAGGGCGAAGCTGAACAGCGGCCCGGCCAGCCCCACCACCGGAAACACGAACAGCGGCGCCAGGAACGGCCCGATCACGGTGCCCAGGCCGAACGCCCCGGCCAGGCTGGCCATGGCCTGGGTGCGGCCCGCCAGCGGCGTGCGCTCGGCCACATAGGCCTGGGTCGCCGGGTTGCTGGCCGCGCCGAAGAGACCGAACAGCGCCCGCGCCAGCAGCAGCAGGACGAAGATGACCATCGGCGCCGCCAGGTGGCGCAGGCCCGCGCTCACCACCACGCCGCACAGGGTCATCGAGATCATGAAGCCCGCCAGGCCCACCAGCATCAGCGGCTTGCGGCCGTAGCGGTCGGAGGCCCGCGCCCACCCAGGTGAGGAGAACGCCCAGAGCAGGGCCGACAGCGAGAAGATGGCCGAGACCATGGGATCGGGAATGCCGATCGAACGACCGATGGCCGGCAGCACGGAGATCAGCCCGGTGTTACCCATGGCGGTCGCAGCCGAGACAGCGAAGATGATCGCGAAGGAGCGCCTGGGGAGGGCGCTGGCGGCAGGGTTGGCCATGATGACCCCTGCCTTATGCGGGTTGGCCGACTGCGGCAATTCTGCGCCGCGCGGGCCGCGCCCCACTCACTGGACATTAAGCATTAACAGGCATGTTCCCGCCGGACGTCGCGGGGATTCCATGTTCCAGATCATCGGACTTGTACTGCTGTTCGGCCTCGTGTTCGGCAGTTACATCATCTCCGGCGGCAACATGGGCGTGATCCTGCACGCCATGCCCCACGAGATGATGGCCATCGGCGGCGCCGGCCTGGCCGCGTTCCTGATCGCCAACTCCATGGGCACGATCAAGGGTGTCGGCGGGGGCTTCGGCAAGGTGTTCAGCGGCCCCAAGTGGAAGGCTACGGACTACCGCGACCTCCTGGCCCTGCTGTTCCTGCTCACCAAGACGATGAAGTCCAAGGGCGTGATCGCGCTCGAGAGCCACATCGAGAACCCCAAGGAATCCACGATCTTCAACCGCTTCCCGAAGATCATGAAGGACCACTTCGCCATCGACTTCATCTGCGACACCTTGCGGATGATGACCATGAACCTCGAGGACCCCCATCAGGTCGAGGACGCCATGGAAAAGCAGCTGGAGAAGCACCACCACGAAGCGCTGATGCCCAGCCACGCGGTCACCAACCTGGCCGACGCCCTGCCCGCCCTGGGCATCGTCGCCGCCGTGCTGGGGGTCATCAAGACCATGGGCGCGATCACCGAGCCGCCGGAAGTGCTGGGCGAGATGATCGGCGGGGCCCTGGTCGGCACGTTCCTGGGCGTGTTCCTGGCCTATGGCATCGTCGGCCCGATGGCGACGCGCATGAAGGAAGTGGTCGACGAGGAGGGCGCGTTCTATCGCATCATCCAGGCGGTCCTCGTGGCCCACCTGCATGGCAACGCCGCCCAGATCTCGGTGGAGATCGGCCGTGGCAACGTCCCGTCCAGCGCCCAGCCCAGCTTCCTGGAGCTGGAAGAGGCCCTCTCGAACATTCCGGCCGAGGGCTGATCCCGTTCGCCCTCTTGCCTTGGGCCTCGGCCCACGGCAAAGGTTGAAAAAGTGATCACAAGTCCGTGATTTTTGGCCTTGCTATGGCGACCCACGCAGGCTTATGTCTCCGCGTGCGTCGGGGGGGCGGCCTTGCCCTTTCCATATCGGCGGGAAAAGTCCGACCGGCGCCTGACACTCTCCGACCAGAGGATTTGGACCATGATGAAGCAACTGCTGATCGCCAGCGCCGCCGTCGCCATGCTGGGCGTCGCCGCCTGCCAGAAGACCGAAGAAAAGGCCGCTGAAGCCCCCGCCGCCGACGCCGCCGCTCCGGCCGCTGACGCCGCCGCCGCCTCGGCCGACGCCGCCGCCACCTCGGCCGCCGCCGCCGCCGACTCGGCCGCCGCCGCTGCTCCGGCCGCCGACGCCGCCGCTGCTCCGGCCGCCGACGCCGCCGCCGCCCCGGCCGAGAAGCACTAAGCTTCCAACGCGTTTTCGCGTTACGGGAGGGCCGCCCCATGGGGCGGCCCTTCTTCGTTTCGGACACCTTTCGATGACCGCCGAGCCCCCGGCGAACGGCCAGAGCCCTCTGGACTGGACCGATGACGGCCAGCCCCGCTCGCGCCTGTTCGGCGACGTCTACTTCTCCGCCGAGGACGGCCTGGCCGAGACCCGCGCGGTGTTCCTGGACGGCTGCGGCCTCCCCGCCCGCTGGGCCGGCCGACGCCGGTTCGTGGTGGGCGAACTGGGCTTCGGGACCGGCCTGAACATCGCGGCCCTCCTGGACCTCTGGCGCCGCGAGCGCCCGCCCGGCGGCCAGCTCCACATCTTCTCCGTCGAGGCGTTTCCGATCACCGCCGACGAGGCGGCGCGCGCCCTGGGCCGCTGGCCCGAACTTGGCCGGGCCGCGAGCGTGCTGACCGCGTGCTGGCCCGGACAGGCGCGCGACCGCCACCGGGTCGAACTCCCCGAATTCCACGCCATCCTCGACCTGGCCGTCATGGACGCCCCCGAGGCGCTCTCCGGATGGTCCGGCCAGGCCGACGCCTGGTTCCTGGACGGCTTCTCGCCCGCCCTGAACCCGCGGATGTGGTCGGACGAGGTCCTGGCCCTGGTGGCCCAGCGGTCCGTCCCGGGCGCGCGGGCCGCCACCTTCACCGTCGCGGGTCGGGTCCGCCGGGGCCTGGCCGCCGCCGGCTTCGAGGTCGAAAAGCGTCCCGGCTTCGGCCGCAAGCGCGAGCGGCTGGAGGCGCGCCTGCCAGGCGAGACCGTCGACCCACCCGTCCGCCGCGTCGCCATCATAGGCGCGGGCATCGCCGGAGCGGCCGCGGCCCGCGCCGTCCGCGCCCTGGGCGCCGAGGCGGTGGTGGTCGAGGCCGAGCGCCCTGGCGCCGGGGGCTCGGGCAATCCGGCCGCCCTGGTCACGCCGCGGCTGGACGCCGGCCTCGGCGAGGCCGCCCGCCTGTTCGCCCAGGCGTTCGGCCGCGCGGTCGGCCTCTATGCTCGGATCCCCGATGCGACGCTGGCCCAGGGCGTCGTGCAGCTGGCCAGCGACGAGCGCGACGCCGACCGCTTCGGCCGCATCGCCGCCTCCGACATCTTCGAGCCCGACGCCCTGGCCCTGCTGGACGCCGAAGCGGCCACCGCGCGCCTTGGCGAGCCGGCCCCGGCGGCGCTGGACCAGCGCACCGCCCTGGTGGTCGATCCCGCCCCGATCCTGGCGGCCTGGACCGGCGACAGCGTGACGGCCCGGGTCGCGTCCCTCAGCTCCGATGACGCGGGCTGGCGGCTGCTGGACGCAGGCGGCGCCGAGATCCTCCGCGCCGATGCGGTGATCGTCACCGCGGCGTTGACGTCCCGTGACCTTGTCGCCGCCCTGCCGCTGCAGCCGGTGCGCGGCCAGGCGAGCTGGACCTGCGAACCGGCCTCGACACCCGCCGCGGCCTGGGGCGGCTATGTCGTCCCCACGCGCCAAGGCCTGCTGTTCGGCGCCACCCACGACCGAAACGACACGGACACCGCCGTCCACGACGACGACCACCGGCGCAACCTGGCCACCCTGGCCTCCACCCTGCCCGCGCTCACAGCCAAACTGGCGGGGCGGCCCCTGGAGGGGCGCGCCTCGGTCCGCGCCGTCACGCCCGACCGGCTGCCCATCGCCGGCGAGCTCGCGCCGGGCCTCTACGCCCTTACGGGTTTCGGCTCGCGCGGCTTTTCGCTGGCCCCCCTGCTGGCCGAGCACGTCGCGGCCCTGGCGCTCGGCGCGCCCTCGCCGATCGGCCGTGCGGCGGCCGACCTGGTTGCGCCGGACCGCTTCGCGCGCCGCGCCGCGCGCCGTCGTTCCTAAGCGCCGCGAAGGGCCTTATATTGGCGCTTCCTCGGGGGACATCTGGGGCCACAGGACTCCGACCATGAACCGCAGAACCGCCGTATCCCTCGCCGCCACCAGCCTGGTGGCGCTGAGCCTCGCCGCCTCGGGCCCCGCGATCGCCAAGTCGCCCCTGGAACCCGGGGCCGCCGCCAAGCCCAGGAGCCAGTGCTTCTGGACCCGTCAGGTCAACAGCTTCGCATCCAACGACAACCGCATCGTCAACATCCGCGTGGGCGTGAAGGACGTCTATCAGATGGAGATGTTCGGCCGCTGCAACGACGTGGACTGGAGCAACAAGATCGCCCTGGTTTCGCGCGGCAGCTCGTACATCTGCACCGGTATGGACGCCGAGATCATCTCGCCGTCGCCGATCGGGCCGCAGCGCTGCCCGGTGAGCAAGATCCACAAGCTGACGCCGGAAGAGGTCAAGGCGCTGCCGAAGCACGCGCGGCCGTAGGTCTCCAAAGAAAAGGGGGCGCTGTCGCCAGCGCCCCCCAGGTCGTCCCCCTCGGGAAGAGCCCTAGAAGGTCTTCTTCACGCCCAGCTCGAACACCCGGCCCAGCGGATTGCCCTGGGTGATGTCGTAGTTGTAGGGCGACGGCAGGTACGCCGGATCCTTGTCGAACAGGTTCTGGACGCTGACCGTCACGACCGAATCCCACGGCGCTTCCCAGCGCACGACGATGTCGTGCTGCCAGTAGTCCTTGGACTTGCCCACCGCCACCAGGTCGGCGCCCGAGGGCGCGCTGGGGTTCGGCACGGTGATGAAGAACGGCGAGCCGAAGGCCGGCGAGGTCCCTTCCGAATACCGCACCTGCCAGCGCAGGCTGAGCGGGCCCTTGTTGAAGGCCGCGAACGCATTCCCCTTCAGCTCGGGGTACGAGAAGAAGTCGTTGAGGATGTCGCTGAGGCCGGCGCGGTCCTCGGCCGGGGCGATGTTGATCGTGGAGTTGCGAAGCGCGATCGCGCTGCGCTTGTACTCGATCAGGTAGGTCAGCTCGCTGCCCACGGCCCAGGAGCCGTCGAACCAGCCGTCCCAGTCGTACTGCACCCGCGCCTCGAGGCCCGAGGTGTCGGTGTTCGGGCCGTTGATCGTGAAGCTGCGCAGGCGCGCGACGTTGGCCGCCCCGCAGGTTCCCGCGAAGGTGAAGCGGGCCTGCAGCTCGGCGAAGGCCGCATTGCCGCAGTTCACGTTCGTGCCGCCCGGGAACATGGTCGCATAGAGGCGCGACCCGCTTTCCTCGACGATCTCGTCCTTGAACTTGAAGTTGAAGTAGTCGAGCGTCGCCGAGAACCCGCCCATCTCGAAGATCACGCCGACGTTGAACGTGTCGGCCTTTTCCGGCTTCAGGTCCGGGTTGCCGCAGGTCTGGAAGGCGCGATAGGCGCTGCCCAGGACGCGGACCCCGTTGTTGCAGCCCGTCCCCGTCAGGCCGGGACCCGGCGCGCGGAACGTGGTGCTGGCGCTGCCGCGGAAGGCCAGCCAGTCGGTCGCCTGCCACTTCACGGCGATCTTCGGGTTGGTCGTCGACCCGATGTTGCCCTGGTAGTCCTCGTAGCGGATCGCGGCGTTGACGTTCAGGTTGTCCAGGATCGGGATCTGGATTTCGCCGAAGATCGCCTTGACGTTGGAGTCGTCGTCCCGGTCCACGGCCGAGCCGAAGAACTGCAGCGGGCCGCTCTCGTCGTTACACGCCGGGCGGTCGGGACAGGGGTTCTCGTCGGCGTTGAAGAATGCGCCGTATTTCCGGATCTCCCGCGTGTAGCGGTACTGGGCGCCCAGGGCCCAGGCCACGGCGCCGCCGGCCAGCTCGATCCCCGTCTCGCCCGAGAACACCGCGTCGGCCACCACGATCTGGTTGGTGAGCACATTGGTGTAGTTGCCGAACAGGCCCGCCACGACGAGCGGGTCATTGGCCACGGTCGAGTTGAAGTAGGGATTGGCCGCCCCGTTCACCGCGCTGGTCTGAACCGCGTTGCTGAACGGGTTGAAGAAATAGCACCCCAGGGCCGCGCTGCCGGCGCCGGTGGTGTAGTTCGCGGTCTCCGCGGCCGTGCAGTCGTTGGTGGAGCCCGCCTGGCTGCCGAAGCCGCGCAGGGCCAGCTGCAGGTTCTTCACCAGGATGTCGCTCGTATTGGAGGTGTTCTTCTGCTCCATGAACGTCAGCGAGGTGTCGTACTTGATCCCGCCGAAGACCTCGCCCTTGAAGCCGCCCGAGATCCGGTAGGCGTCGTTGACGATGGACTGGTGGTCCGCCCGGTCGGGGAACTTCGGGTTGCCGGCGAAGGCTAGCGCCCGCCAGCCGAGCTGGACGATGTCCACGCCACGCGCGCCGCCCGGCGAACCCGCCTGGGCGCCCGCGGTGCTGAACGCGCCGGCCCGGATGGCGGCGCACTCGGTGGCCGTGAGCGGGGCGCGGCAATCGTTGACCAGGGCCAGGAAGCCGGGGTTGTTCACCGGCACGTTGAACGGCACCGCCAGGTTCGGCCCGTTGGGCGTGCCGGGCGAGAACGAGGTGCCGCCGACGGAGACCGGCGAGGGGTATTGGGCGGTCAGGTTCGACGGCGACAGTCGCTGCACCGGCGTGTCGTTTTTCGTCCAGGCCACCTCGCCGTGGAAGGACATGTTCTCGGACAGGTCGAAATTCACCTCGCCGTAGAGCTGGTAGTGGTCTTCCCGGTTCACCAGGTCGTTGAAGTTGGAGAACTGGAAGCGGCAGAGCGTGCCCGTGCCCGAGGTCTGCGGCAGGTTGGCGTTCACCGGGACGGCGAAGGAGACGGTCGGTGTCTGGTTTGCCTGGCCGGCCAGCGGGTTGGTGAAGACCACGTTCCGCGTCAGGGTGCCGCCGAGCTCGGCGCAGCCGTTGTCGCGGAACGCCGTGGCCCCCGCCACGTACAGGCCGGGGTTCGCCGCGCCGGTGAAGCCGGCCGCGCCGGACGAGCCCGCGAAGTCGAACGGCTTCAGCGCGTAATCCCGCTCATGGATATCGAGCCGCGAGCGGTGGCGGTAGCCGGCGGTCAGCAGGACGTTGCCGTTCTCGAACTTCTTCCCCCAGGCGGCGTTGGCGCTGTAGTCGCCGTTCGAGCCGTCGATCAGGGCGTACTCGCCATCCACCTCGAAGCCGTCGAGGTCCTTGCGGGTGATGAAGTTCACCACCCCGCCGATGGCGTCGGAGCCGTAGGTCGCGGCCGCGCCGTCCTTGAGGATTTCGATCCGCCCGACGGCGGCGCTCGGGATGAAGTTCAGATTGGCGCCGCCGCCCTGGAACGCCGCGGCCGGGCTGTCGGCCAGGCGCCGGCCGTTCATCAGCGTCAGGGTCCGCGCCGCGCCGAAGCCGCGCAGGTTGATGGTCGCCGTGCCCGCGCCGCCGTTGTAGCGGTTGCTCTCGCCCAGCGACGATTGGGACGAGGTGATGGTCTTCACCAGCTGGACGATGGTGGGCGAGCCCTGCTTTTCCAGGTCCGCGCTGGAAAGCACGTCGACCGGGCTGGCAGAGTCTTCAGGCGTCCCGGCGATGAACGAGCCGGTGACCACCACCTCCTCGATCTCGGCCGGCTCGGTTGTCTGGGCTCCCGCGGCGCCCGTCAGGGCAAGCGAGAAGGCGACGGCCAGCATCGAGCTGGCGCAGAGCGTGCTGCGTCTGTTCATTTGTGTTCCTCCCCGAAGGCCCGACCCGCATCTGGCGTGCGGGTTCCGTGACCTTGGCGAAGCGATGATCGCGCGCATTTTGGCTGCGCGCCATAGGCTTCCCGTGCGGCAGCGTACCGCAACTATTAATCACGGTTACGTTACTTAGCCACCTAGAGAGACATAAATCGACGTAATATCAAAGAATTGTCGGCACGCCGGAAAGCCTCGGAGCCACGGCCACAGGTGAACGGAGGCGTGGCAAGAAGGATACATCCGCACGGTCTTTTTCGAAGGCACGGTGTGTGGAAGCGTCTTGGAGTCCGGCCAAAACGAAAGACGCCGCCGGGAGACCCGGCGGCGTCCAAGGCGGCGTCGGCGACGTCGCGGATCAGAAGCGCTTCTTGACGCTCATCTTGAAGGTCCGACCCATCGCACTGCCGGTGAAGGGGTCGTAGTTCAGGTCCAGCCGCGCGAACGACGGATCCTCGTCGAACAGGTTGTCGATCGACGCCGTCACCGTGGTGTCCCACGGCAATTGGACCCGGTAGTCAAGCTCGGCCAGGATGGTGGATTTGATCGTCTTGCCAGCGCCCGTGATCGTCACGCGCTGATCCGTGTAGGAGTCGACGTAGTTCAGCGTGAGACGCACGTTGTGCGGACCGGTGGAGTATTCGGCGAAGGCCGAGCCTTTCCATTCCGGCAGGGACGTCGCCGACAGCTGGTAGTTCAGGAAGCCGGCGGCGTCGAAGGCTCTCTGGACGACGACACCCTCGACCTCGAAGTCGCCGATCTTGTAGTCGAGCGTGTAGGTCGCGGACGCCCCGACGCGGAACTCCCCGCCGAAGACGTCACCGAAGTCGTAGGTGGCGAGGAAGTCGATGCCCGACGTCTTGATGTCCGGCCCGTTGACGACCTGCGTCCTCACGCGGGCGATGGTCGCGGTCGAGCAGGCGCCCTGGAAGGCGAACCGCGATTTCAGCCCCGCGAACGACGGGTCGTTGCAGGGATGGTTGGCCGCCGTGGTCGCCAGGCCCGTTGGGAACATGGCGCTGACGATCGATCCGGACGGCTCGCCGACGATCGCCTTGTCGAACTCGAACCGCCAGTAGTCGATCGTCGCCCGCAGCCCGCCGACATCGAAGACGGCGCCAACGGTGTAGGTGTCGGCGGTTTCCGGATCCAGGTCCGGGTTGCCGAAGAAGTCGATGGCGCGGAACGAGCCGGCGATGAAGCTGAGCGCCGTGACGCTGGAGTTGGTGAGCGAGGTCAGCGGCGGGCCGCGGAACGTGGTGCCCACCGAGCCGCGGAACGCCAGCCAGTCCATGGCCTGCCAGCGGGCCGTGGCCTTGTAGTTGGCGGTCGAGCCGACGGCTTCATAATCTTCGTAGCGCGCCGCGAGCTGGACCTGGAAGTCGTCGGTGATCGGGACCGCCAGCTCGGCGAAGGCGGCCCAGACGTTGCGGTCCAGCTCCTGCTCCTCGCCCGTACCCAGGAAGACCAGCGGCCCGTTGCGGACCGCGCACGCCGTCGTCGAGGTGACGACGGTGTCGATACAGGGCGTGACGTTGATGTCGTTCAGCACGCTGTACTGGGAGTCGAACATGTCGCGGCGGAACTGCGCGCCGGCGGCCCAGGCGATGTTGCCGCCGCCGAGCTCGATCCCTGTCTCGCCGTTGAACACCGCGTCGGCCACGACGAGCCGGGTGGTCTGCTTCGTGGCCACCTGCGGGAAGAACCAGCGGATCAGGTCCGTATTGTTGGCCAGCGCCGAATTGAACCCGGGATTCGTCTGGCCTGTGACCGCGTTCGACTGCACCGCGTTCGAGAAGGGATTGAAGAAGTGGCAGCCGAGCGCGGCGTTGCCGGCGTTCGTCGTGAAGTTGGCGGTTTCCGCCGCCGTGCAGCCGCCGCTGGGATCGCTGGCGAGGCTGCCGAAGCCCCGCATCGCCAGCTGCAGGCGCGAGACGACGGTGTCATAGCCGGTCCGGCGCGCGACCTGCTGACCGTAGGTCAGGGCGAAGTCGTAGCCGATGCCCATGAAGCCGGTCTCACCCCGGAAGCCGCCCGACACCCGGTAGGCCTCGTACTGGCGCAGGCCCTCGGAGGAGCCGTCGTTCTCTGGGAACATCGGGTTTCCGCCGAACGAAATCGGCCGGTACAGCACGCCCGGGATGTGCACGCCGGTCGCCGTCGCGGGAATGGCCCCGGGGTTGGCCGCCCGGTAGGCGATGAAGCCCGGGTTGTTCGCGGGCACGAACCAGCCCAGCAGCACCGCCGGCGTCAGCGAGCCGACCGTCGGGTTCGTGGTCGCCGTGGGGGTCTGCAGCGAAAGGTAGGACGGCGAAGTCTTCCAGTTCGGAACGTCGGTCTTCGCCCACAGGGTCTCGATGTGGAATCGATGGTTCTCGTTGAGGTCGAAATTGGCCTCGCCGTAGAGCTGATAGCGGTTCTCGGTCTCGGTCAGGTTGTCGAAGGCCGTGTACTGGAACCGGCAGGACTGGATGGCTCCCGCGACGGGAATGCCGCCGAGGGGCGCGCAGCCGACGTCAACCGCGCCCAGCACGCCCGGCGTCGCCGTGCCGGTAGGCACCCAGGCGCCGGTCGCGGTCTGGGTGATCGGCACATAGCCTGTGACGGAGCTGCCGCCCGACCAGCCGCCTTCGGGGCTTTCCGCGAAGGGCCGCAGCGCCCAGTCGCGGTCGGTGACCCTGAGTTCCGAGCGATGCTGCCAGCCGGCCGCCAGCAGGATGTTGCCGTTGTCGAAGGTCTTCCCCCACGCCGCGCTGGCGTCGTAGTTACCCTTCGAGCCGTCGATCAGGGTGTAGCTGCCGCCGACCTCGAGCCCGTCCAGGTTCGTACGGGTGATGAAGTTCACCACGCCGCCGATGGCGTCCGAGCCATAGGTCGCCGCAGCGCCTTCCTTGAGGATCTCGACGCGGCCGATGGCGGCCTGCGGCAGGATGTTGGTGTCGACCGTGCCGTCGCCGCGGAACGGATTCGGGGGCATCCGGCGGCCGTTCATGAGCACCAGGGATCGCGCGGAGCCGAGGCCGCGCAGGTTGATGGTGCCGACGCCCTCGGAACCCTGGGCGCGCGTGTCGAATTGGTTGGTGTCGCCCAGCACGCCGCTGGAGACCGACAGCCCCTTGATCATTTCCAGAGTGGAGGGCGAACCTTGCTTCTCCAGATCCTCCTGGCTGATCACGTCGACCGGTAGGGCCGCATCCTCGGGGGTGCCGCGGATGAACGACCCGGTGACGACCACCTCGGCGATCTCCGCCGGAGCTGTCTGGGCCATCGCCTGGCCGGAAACGCCGAGCGCCGCCATGGCGGCGAGCAAGGACGCGCTGCAGAAGAATCTGCCTTTGGACATAGATTTTTCCTCCCCTCGGCAGCCTCTGTTGTCGGGCCGGCCTGAGTGGGGGGATAATGAGGCCTATTGTTTCACCTTCGCCACAGGAATTTCACCGTTCGGTCGATGAGCGGTGAAAGAGGGGCGTCCGCGCAACACCTTATGCCATAAGGGATTGTGCGTTTTTTAGGCGTTCCGCCTCACCAACCGGAAGGCGCCGGGCCTTCGAAATCCGCCGCGCGGTCTTCCGGCCGGACGACCGGATCGGGCCGGAAGCAGCGCTCGCGGCGCCGGCCTTCGGGCCGGTCGCCCATGCGCACGTCCCGCCGCGGGCGGCCCGCTGCACCCCCAGGGCGAATCCTGTTGCGGGCCGGATGCTGCGCCTTCAGTTTGGGCTGGGCGCTCCCGGCTTGTCGCGGGCGCGCCGGTCGGGGGTCGCAGATGGATTTGGGTTGGCAGGTTCGCGAGGCGGGCGGCAGGCTGGTGGGCGAACCCACCGGCCGGGTCGACGAGACCACGTGGGAGGCCTTTTCGGCCCACCTGACCGCCGCCGTGCGCCAGGCCGCCGCCAGCGGCGCGCCGCTGGTCATCGACCTGAGCGGGCTGGACTATATGTCGTCCCGGGGCCTGCGCGTGCTGACCATCGCGCGGCGCGAGGCCGGCGAGGCCACCCCCATCACCCTGGCCGCGCCCAACGACAGGATGCGGGAGATCTTCGCGATCAGCCGATACGACAAGCTGTTCAAGATCGTCGACCACGTCGATTCGGACGCCTGAGCGGCGGCGGGAGGGGCTTCAACAATGCTGGTACGCTTCTGGGGCACGCGCGGCTCCCTGCCGGTGGCGCAGTGGGCCGAGGTGGTCCAGGCCAAGATCGCCCAGGCCCTGGTGGCCGCGGGCGGCCGCAAGTTCGCCGACGCGGCCGAGGCCGACGCCTTCGCCCGGGCGAACCTCGATTTCGCCACCTACGGCTCGTACGGCGGAGCCACCTCGTGCGTGGAGATCGAGGGGGCCGACGGCGCCTTCCTGGTCTGCGACATGGGCTCGGGCCTGCGCGAGTTCGGTATCGACTCGTTCCGGCGGATCGCCGGCGGCCACCCGCCCGTCTACCACTTCTTCCTGTCGCACCTGCACTGGGACCACATCATGGGCTTCCCGTTCTTCGGGCCGGCCTTCAATCCCAACGCAACCATCGTGATCCACTCGGGGCACGCCGACGCCGAGATCGCACTGCGTCGCCAGCAGGAGGAGATCTCATTCCCGGTGCCGTTCGACTGGCTGCGGGCGAAGTTCGAGTTCGTCGTCCACACGCCGGGCGAGGCCTTCCAGGTGGGTGGCGTCGAGGTCAACCTGGTGGCCCAGCATCACAGCCATGACTCCTATGGCTTCCGCTTCGCCAAGAACGATCGGGTGGCGATCTACTCCACCGACAGCGAGCACAAGGTCGACAACATGGACGCCGAGGCGGCGTTCGAGGCCTTCTTCGCGGACGCGGACCTGGTGATCTGCGACACCATGTATTCGCTGGGCGACACCGTCAGCCTGAAGCAGGACTGGGGCCACTCGTCCAACGTCGTGGCCGTGGACCTCTGTCACGCGGCCCGGGCCAAGAGACTGGCCCTCTTCCACCACGAACCCACCTATACGGACCAGGACATCCAGCGCATGCACGCCGAGACTGTCCGCTACGAGGAGCTGGTCCGCGCCGATCGGCCTCAGCTGGAGGTGATCTGCGCCTATGACGGACTCGAGATCGCGGTCTGACGCCCTGAGCGAACTGGACGCGGCGGCCAAGCTTCGCGTTCGGATCGCAGGCCTGGGCGCCGCCCTCGTGGTCGCGCTCATGGTCCTGTTCGGCGGGCATCTGGTCCGCCAACCGCTCTACGACCTGTTCCAGAACATCGCGCCCGGGCCCGACGTGTCGCGGCGCGTGCATGTGGTGGTGATCGACGCCGACAGCCTGCGCGACGTCGGCGGCTGGCCCTGGACGCGGTTCTACCTGGCGCGGCTGGTCGAGCAGATCTCCGAGCGCGGCGCGGCGGTCATCGGCTTCGACATGCTGTTCCCGGAGCCCGACCGGCTGGCGCCGTCCGAATTCACCAGCATCTACAGCGAGCTGCCGGCGGGCGTGTCCCGGGAAGTCCAGGGCCTGCCCTCCATGGACGCGGTCTTCGCCCGGGTGATCGGCCGCAATCCCGTGGTGCTGGCCCGGGCCGGTGTGACGGACGAGTCCTTCGACCGCACAGACGACGCCACGCCGCCCCTGCCGCCCGAGGCGCAGTTCGCCGGCAAGGTCCCGAAGGACGTGATGACCTTCCCGTCGGTCGTCTCGAACATCCCCCTGCTGGACGGCGCGCCGCTGGGCCATGGTCTGGTCAACGGCGACCGCGACTCCGACGGGCTGGTCCGTCGCGTGCCCCTGTTCGCCCAGGCGGCCGGCCACCTGACCCCCAGCTTCGCCGTCGAACTGGTGCGCGTGGCCGAGAGCGCGGACAAGATCGAGCTCGAGAGCCTGCGCGACCGGCTCGTGGCGGTGAAGGTCGGCGCCCACCGGGTTCCCGCCGGCCCGGACGGCCAGCTGCTCATGCGCTTCGGCGACTGGCGGAAGACCCAGACCACCTCGGCGGTGGACGTGCTGCGCCAGGGCCAGAAACCGGACCAGTTCAAGGACCAGATCGTCATCATCGGCCTGGCCAGCGCCGGCACCTCCGACGTCACCAGCACGCCCCGCGCCAGCTCCATCTACGGGGTCTACGTCCAGGCCCAGGCCGTGGACTCCATCCTTCGCGGGACGGCGCTGCGCCGACCGGCCTGGGCGGCGCCGGTCGAATGGGGGATCGGCCTCGCGCTGGTGATGCTCTCGTTCCTGGGCGTGCCACGCGCGCCCATGGGACCGGTGCTGATCGGGGCGGCGGTGGAGATCGCCCTGGCGTTCGGGGCCAGCTGGGTCGCTTTCCAGAACAACCTGCTGCTCGACCCCTATCCGATGCTGGCGCCGGGCGCGGCGAACTCGGCCGTGATGGTCGCCCTGCTGTTCGTGGAGGGCCGCCGCGTCCAGACCCGGCTGCGCGGCGCCCTGGAGGACGAGCGCCTCAGCGCCGCGCGCATCTCGGGCGAACTGGCCGCCGCCAGCGAGATCCAGCGCGGCATGCTGTTGCCCCGCGACGAGCTGGACCGCATCTCGCCTGCCGTGGAGATCGACGCGGTGCTGCAGTCGGCCAAGACCGTGGGCGGCGACCTCTACGACGCCTTCCTGTTCGACGATGGGCGGGTCTGTTTCCTGGTCGGCGACGTCACCGGCAAGGGCGTGCCGGCCTCGCTGTTCATGGCGTTGTCCAAGGCCCTGTCGCGTAGCCTGCTGGTCCGGCCGAACACCAGCCTCGAGGCCGCCGTGCGCGAGATCAACGCCGAGCTGTCGCGCGACAACCGCCAGGCCATGGCGGTGTCCCTGCTGGTGGGCGTGCTGCATCCCGCCGACGGCCGTCTCGACCTCTGCTGCGCCGGCCACGAGAACCCGCTGGTGGTGGGCGTGGACGGGACCGTGCGCGAGCTGGCGCTGGAGGGCGGCCCGCCGCTCTGCGTGGACGAGACCTATCCCTATCCGCAGGAGGTCCACCGCCTGGCGCCCGGCGAGGTGCTGGTGGCCTTCACCGACGGCCTGACCGAGGCCCAGGACCCGACGGAGGCGCTGTTCAGCCGCCGCCAGGTGTTCGACGCGCTCAGCGAGGCTTCGAAGGCGCCCACGCTCTCGGGATTTGTGGACTCCGTGGTGGCCCAAGTTCGCACCTTCGAGGCCGGCGGCGAGCCCAGCGACGACCTGACCGTGATGGCCGTGCGATTGCGGGCGGCGGGCTGACGGATGAAGGGTCGCACTCAGCTGTCCAGCTCAGTGCGCGCCGAAGGCGCTGTCATTTTGAACCACGGAAAACACAGAAGACACGGAAGAGGCCGCACCTGCTGAACCTTCCGTGTCTTCTGTGTTTTCCGTGGTTTGAATCTTATCGGCGCTGACGCGCCGCGACGACCCGATGGCAGTCGGTCAACCTACCGCAGGATCACTTCGACCCGGCGGTTCGCGCCTTCGGCGACGTCGTCCTCGGTGGGCACGCGCAGTTCGCGTTCGCCGCGGCCCACGGCCTTGGCGTTCTCGAACGGCAGGCCCTGCCTCACCAGCGCCGCGCGGATCTCGATAGCCCGCTCGTAGGACAGCTTGTCGTTGGTCTCGTCGCTGCCGGTCGTGTCGGTGTGGCCGGTGATCTGCACCTCGGAGTCCGGCTTCGCGGCGGCGCGCAGGGCCTCCAGGATCGGCAGGGATTCCGGCGTCAGGTCGGTGGTCCCTTCCACGAAGTACATGACGTAGACGCGCGGCGCGAAGGGCGTCCAGCTCATCAGGTTCGCCCAGAAGCCGGTCTTCACGGACTTGGCCTTGACGTTCTTGCCGCCGACCCGCGCGCGGGTGTCGCCGGCGGTCAGGGCGCCGACCTCCTTGCCCGTCTTGGGGTCGAACACCGCGACCGAGCCGGACTTGCCGCCCGCGTCGTTCAGCAGGGTCACGTCCGAGGTGGCGCAGCCGCAGAGCAGGCCGGCGAGCGCCAGCGCAGGCAGTGCCCTCACTTCACTTCGACCACGAAGGTGGTGCCGCGCGCGGCCAGCAGCGACGTGGGCGTCCGCACCTTCATCGCGTCCTTGTTCTCCTTGGCGATCTGGCCGGAGACCACGCCCAGGGTGCCCCGGTCGACCGTGGTCAGCGACTTGCCCTTGTGGGTGGTGTCGTCGAACTCGAACTGGCTCAGCGCCACCCGGCTGTTCGGCCCCACGGCGAAGCGGCTGTTGTCCACGAAGGTGATCCCGATGCGGCCGTTGCCGCCCGTGGTGAGCACGTCGCTGACCAGCAGCTGGTAGCCGGGCGCGGCGGGGGTCACGGCCTTGCCGCGAACCACCGAAGCCGTCCCGGTCACCGTCTTGATCCGCCCGATCTCGGCCAAGGCCAAGCCTGGCGTCGACAGCGCCGCGACCATCAGCAATCCTGCGACCCACGCCTTGCGCATCCGCGCCTCCCTGAAACACGGTTCTGTCATAGCCCAGCTCAGCGCTCTTTCCCAATCCCAAGCTGTCGTTCAGGCGCGCCTGGCCGCCGGACGGGGCGCGGTGGCCGGCGCGCTGGCGGTGGTCCGCGCGTTCGTCGCCCAGGCCGGCCTGGGCCGCGACCCGGCCGAGCGGCTGGCGATCATCGTCGAGGAGTGGGTCGCCAACGTGGTCGAGCACGGTGCGCCGGCGGCGGGCAGCCGCATCGGCCTGCGCCTGGCGTGGGAGGGCGGCCTGGTCCGCATCACCATGACCGACGCCGGCCAGGCCTTCGATCCGCGCGGCGCGACGTTCGAGGCGCCGAACCTGGAGCGCGGCGGCGGCGCCGGCCTGGAGCTGATGCGCGCCTGGAGCCGGGTCGCCGCCTATGGCCGACGGGCGGGGCGCAACCGGCTGGTGCTGGAGATGCCACTCGGATGACCCGCCCGCGCGCCATCTCGCCCCGTCGGAACTGGCGCGTCGGCGTCGGCGCCTTCACCGCGCGGCCCAAGCTGATGATCGCCGCCGGGCTGGGACTGGCCGTGGGCCTCGCCACCGCCCTCCTCGGGCCCGGCCTTACGATCTCGTCGTGCGCCATCGCCGGCTGGGACGCCTTCTGCGCCGCCTACCTGGCCCTGGCCCTGCACGCCCTGGCCAACCAGGGTCCGGACGAGATCCGCGCCCGCGCCGCCCAGCAGGACCAGGGCCAGGCGGTGATCCTGCTGCTGATCCTGGTCGCCTGCGTGGTCAGCCTGGCCGCCGTCGGGTTCGAGCTGTCCCAGGCGCAGACCAACCAGGGACTGGAGAAGGCGGTCCGCGTCGCCGCGGCCTTCGTCACCGTCGTCGGCTCCTGGTTGGTGATGCAGCTGGTCTTCGCCCTGCACTATGCCCACGAGTTCTACGCCGCCGATCCCGAGACCGGCCTGGATGCGGCCGGCCTGGCCTTCCCCGGCGGCGAGCCACCCGACTACTGGGACTTCCTGCACGTCTCGATCGTCATCGGCGTGGCGTGCCAGACCGCCGACGTCGCCTTCACCGGCAAGGCGCTGCGCCGCCTGGGCACGGCCCACAGCCTCATCGCCTTCACGTTCAACACCCTGATCCTGGCGCTGACCATCAACCTGGTGGCGGGGCTGTTCGGGGGCGGGTGAGCGCACAGACGCCCGACCGAAGGCGCGCGAGATCGCCAAGCGCCTGAAATTGTGAAGGAAAGGATGGTGGACGTGACAGGGATTGAACCTGTGACCCCCTCGATGTCAACGAGGTGCTCTCCCGCTGAGCTACACGTCCGTACCTTCGGGAAGGCGGGGATATACAGATCGGCCCCGGGCTTAGCAAGCGGGGCCGCGCAGGCTTTCTAGGCGGCGATCATCCGTTCCACTTCCGAGACGATCTCGCGGAGGTGGATGGGCTTGGACAGCACCTTGGCGCCGGCCGGAGCCTGTTCGCCGGCAGCCAGCGCCACGGCGGCGAAGCCGGTGATGAACATGATCCTGAGGCCGGGATGCTTCGCGGCGGCCTGGCGGGCCACCTCGATGCCGTCGAGGCCGGGCATGACGATGTCGGTGAGCAGCAGGTCCCACGGCTCGTCGAGGAAGGTCACCGCCTCCTCGCCGTCCGCGCACGAGGTCACCTCGTGACCGGCGCGCTCGAGCGCGCGGGCCAGGAAGCCGCGGAGGCTGTCGTCGTCTTCTGCGAGGAGGATGCGGGACATGGCTTTTGCTGAACGCGTGATCGAGCACAATAGCTATCGAAGGGTAAAGACCGAATGAACCCCTTTGACGCTGGGGGCCAAGGCGGCGTTCAATGCGCGCGATGAATGCGTTGGAGCCCCTGCCCGGAATCGCCCCCGACATCGGTCCCGCTTTCGAGGTTCGCCGCGCCGGCCCGCCGGGGGCGCCGCCCACCCCGCTGGTGTTCGCCTCGCCGCATTCGGGCCGCCTCTATCCCGAGGACATGATGTCGGCGGCGGCCCTCGACGCGGTCAGCATCCGCCGGTCCGAAGACGCCTTCGTCGACGACCTGATCGCCCAGGCGCCGAGCCACGGCGCGGCCGTGATCACCGCCAACTTCGCCCGCGCCTACATCGACGTGAACCGCGAGCCGTTCGAGCTGGACCCCGGCATGTTCTCGGACCAGCTGCCCGAGTTCGCCCGCGCCCGCACCGCCCGCGTGGCCGCCGGCCTGGGCGCCATCGCCCGGGTGGTTTCGGAGGGCCAGGAAATCTACCACCGCAAGCTGACCTTCGCCGAGGCCCGCCGGCGGATCGAGGGCGCGCACAGCCCCTACCACGCGGCGCTGAGCGGCCTGATGGCCGAGGCCCAGGCCGCCCACGGCTTCGCCATCCTGGTGGACTGGCACTCGATGCCCGCCGCCGCCGCCAAGGCGGCCGGGCGCGAGCGGCCCTGCGACATGGTGCTGGGCGACCGGTTCGGGGCCGCCTGCGCCGGGGTCCTTCCCACACGGGTCGAGCGCGAGTTGGAGGCCATGGGCTATCGGGTGACCCGCAACACCCCCTATGCCGGCGGCTACACCACCGAGCACTACGGCCAACCCAGCCGCCGGGCCCACGCCCTGCAGATCGAGATCAACCGCGGGCTCTACCTGGACGAGGCCACCCTGGCCCCGACGTCCGGGTTCGAGACGCTGCGCGCGCACGTCGAGCAGCTGACCCGAACCCTGGCGGCGGCGGACTGGTCCGCGCTGAAGGCCTCCTAGGCGAAGGCCGCCCGGCGGCGGCGCATCAGCACGCCGGTCGCTCCGAAGCCCAGGATCATCATCGCCCAGGTGGCGGGTTCCGGCACGGCGGTCGGGCCGGACATGCTGACGTTGTCCAGCCTGGCGGTCTCGACGTTGTTGTTCCAGTCGCCCCAGATCTGGATCTGCTCGAGGTCCGCCATGATCGACTGGAACTTCGCCGCCGATACGCCGCCCACCATGTTCGTCGGCGCCCCGGTGTAGAAGCTGGCGGCGGACAGCCCGATGGTGAAGTTCGACAAGCCCGTGCCGGGCGTGCTTCCCCAGCGGGCGAAGATCGTCTGTCCGTTGCCGCCGGTCAGGGCCACGAGGGGCCGGTTGGTGTAGATTGGCTGTGACGCCGACAGGTCGAAGCTCAGGCTTCCGCCGATGAAGCTCGATTTCTCACCCAGGTACTTGAGCGGGGCCACGAAACCCCAATCCCCGAAGCCATGGTTGATCTTGGCGATCGTCTGGCTGCCGGCCTCATACGTCACCGGCTGAGGCGTCCCACCGACCCCCTGCCATGTGCCGAAGCCCCACCCGTCCGCGCTGGTGTCGAAGGTGGAGGTGATCGTCGCGGCGGCAGCCTGACCGCCGAGGGACACCGCGGCGGCGAAGGCGAGGGCCCCCAGGCCCGTCTTGAGGTTCATGGTCTTAACTCCTGGCTCGCCGCCCACTCGCAGCTGTCGCACAGGGGTTAGGGCCGGGGCCGCGATCCTGTCGCCGCGTCGCCGACGAACGCCGGGGATGATCGACGAAAGGGGTCGAATTCGCGTTGCAGGCGAGCGGCGTCAGTCCGCCAGCGGCAGGCGGACCGTGACCCGCGTCCCTGACCCGCCTTCGCCTCGCGACCAATCCACGGCGCCGCCATGCCGCGCCGCGCGCTCGGCCATGCCGCCCAGGCCCGCGCCGGCCGTGGCGGTCGAGGGGTCGAAGCCCACGCCGTCGTCCTCCACCGTCAGCACCAGGGCGCCGGCCTCACGGACCAGGGTCACCCCCACCCGCTCGGCCCGGGCGTGCTTGACGATGTTGTTGGTGATCTCGCGCAGCATGGCGCGCAGCGACTGGGCGACACCCGAGCTCACGCCCTCGGCCGACGCGTCGTGCGGCGGCCAGTCCAGCGCGATGCTGCGGGCCTGCAGGCGCTCGGCCATCTCCTTGCGGCTGGCGGCCAGGGTCTCGGCCAGGCCGGCCTCCGCCCCGGTGGGCTCGGTGACGATGCTGCGCAGGTCGGCCAGACCCTCGCGGATGTAGCGGTCCTTGCGCTCGCCATCGCGGCTGTGCAGCGCGCTGAGCAGGCTGGCGCCCAGGTTGTCGTGGATGTCGCCGGCGATCCGCTTGCGCTCGCCCACCACCCCGCGCTCGTAGGCGTCCCGGCTCTCGAACACGAAGCGCAGCATGTTCGCGAGCGCATCGGCCTGGGCCACGTCGCCCGGTGAGAACAGCGCGCGTCCGCCCCGGGCGTATTCCAGCCGGAGCGCCGGCAGCCCCGGCAGGGCGGGAGTCACCAGGGCCAGGCCGTCGGCCTCCAGCCGCGCCTGCTCCGCGCCCTCGCCCACGTCCAGCCGCAGGGGGTCGAAGCGCATCTTCAGCACCTCGATCCAGCGCGCGAGCTGTTCGGCGGGCGAGGGTGTCAGGCCGATCTGCACCACGCCCTCGAACAGCGCCTGGTCGGGCCCCTTGCCGCGCCGCATCACCCGCTCGGCGATCCAGCCCCGCATCGGCAGCCAGGCCAGGCCGCAGAGCAGCAGCGCCAGCGACAGGCTGAGCTCGCCAGACAGCCTGAGGCCGGCCAGGAACAGCATGTCCAGCGCCGCGAGCAGCATCAACCCCAGCGTCCAGGCCATGATCCGGCCCCACCACTCGCCCAGCTCGAACAGGCGGTAGCGCATGATCCCCACCGCCAGGCCGACGTAGGTGAGCAGGAACATCAGGAAGGCGTAGGGCTCGGCGGCGGAGGTATCGACGCCGAACATCTGCGGAGCCAGGATCACCAGCCCGAAGACGGCGACCATCAGCACCCAGGAGAGCAGGAACCAGCCCAGGGCCGCGCGCGCGATCGGGTCGCGCCGGGTCGACCGCCAGTGGACCACCGACAGCAGGCCAGCGCCGCCCAGGGCGCACAGCACCAGGAAGCGGCGCGCGAAGGTGAGGTCCGCGAACCATCCCAGGGCCTGGGCCAGGTACCACGCGAGGAAGGCGCCCACGACGGCCACGCCCACCCATCGCGGCGCGAGCCGGTTCGGATAGTAGAGCAGCAGGGCGAAGGTGGCCGCCGCATAGAGGCTGCCGCCCAGGAAATTGCAGCCGTTGATCAGGTAGAAGGCCGTCTCGGGCAACCCCAGCTCGCGGCTGGTGTAGATCGGTCCGATGGGGATGAAGAGCAGCGCCGCCACGCCGCTCAGCAGCACATAGCGCGCACTGGTCTCGCGCGGCCGGAAGACAAAGATCGCGGCGGCGATCAGCCATGACAGCGTGCCGACGACGATGCCGATCCAGAAATCCGTCCCCAGCGAGGTGATCGGCCGCCCGCCCGCATTCGGCCGAACGGGCCAGGCGCGGCCCTGAGCGTCGACCAGTATCATCTGGGGCTGGCGCTGCATGGCGGCGTAGCGGCCCTGGCGGTCCATGAAGCGCTGGTACTCGGCGAACGGGCCGAAGCTGCCGTCCACCTGGCCCGTGAGGTCGTCGCGCTCGAGTGTCAGCCGGTCGCCGCCGCCCGCGACGGCGACGATGACGGTTCCGGCGGGGATCGCCCGCGCGGGCCCCGCCGACGACTGGACGACGGCGCCGCCGGCCCGATCGTCGAACCGCAGGTCCAGGCCGATCCAGGGCTGGCTCACTGAAAAGGCGATCACACCGCCCATCCAGGCCGCCACCAGCGCAAGCGCCAGGGCCAGCAGCCGGATCGGCGCCGCGGCCGCGACGCGCCGCTCACTCATGACAGAAACCTGAACCCCCGCCCCCGCGTGTGCCTGCAAAGCTTAGGGGAATCATCACCCTATGCCACTATCGAAAAATCGTCGTTATGGTCAAAACGCGGAGGCCGGCGTCGGTCGGATGGTGAAGGATAGCGGTCAGGATCCGGGCGCGGCCTCCCCCGATCGGGGGTGCCTGATCGTCGAGGACCGCCTCGATACGCGCGAGTGGCTGGCCGCCGTGGTCGCCGAGACCTTCCCCGACATGGCCCAGGCCACGGCCGGCAGCCTGCGCGAGGCCCGCCGCTGGCTCGCGGACCATGCCGCCGCCCCGCCCTGGCGCCTGACCCTGGCCCTGATCGACTTGGGGCTGCCCGACGGCTCGGGCGTCGAGCTCGTCCGGGAGATCTCGGAGGGCTTCCCCGACGCCCTGCCGGTGGTCGCCACGATCTACGACGACGACACCCACCTCTTCGAATCGCTGGCGGCCGGCGCCCAGGGCTATGTGCTGAAGCAGGAGCGGCCCGAGGATGTGGCCGCCTGCCTGCGCCGCATCGACGGCGGCGAGCCGCCGCTGTCGCCGTCCATCGCGCGCCGCATGCTGGAACGCCTGCGCCCCCGGACGACCACGCCCCGCCCCCGCGACGACGCCGGCCTGAGCCCTCGCGAGACCGAGGTCCTGACCCTGCTGGCCCGCGGCCTCTCCGGCCCCGAAGCCGCCCGCGAGATCGGCCTGAAACCCCAGACCGTCGCCGGCTACGTCAAGGTCATCTACCAGAAGCTCCACGTCTCCAGCCGCGCCGAAGCGGTCCTGGCCGCGGCGGAACGAGGGCTGACCTAGGCGCCTCGTCCTTCCCGCCCACGGACAAGGGGGAGCGGTCGCCCGCTCGTGGGAAAGGGACGGCCTGAGCGGCGACTAGCCTAGCGCGTGGGGACGGGCTTGTCGCCGCGGTAGTCGTAGAAGCCGCGCCCGGACTTGCGGCCCAGCCAGCCGGCCTCGACGTATTTCACCAGCAGCGGGCATGGGCGGTACTTGCTGTCGGCAAGGCCTTCGTACAGCACGTTCATGATCGACAGCACGGTATCCAGCCCGATGAAGTCGCCCAGCTCGAGCGGGCCCATGGGATGGTTGGCGCCCAGGCGCAGCGCCGTGTCGATGGCGTCCACCGTGCCCACGCCCTCGTAGAGGGTGTAGATCGCCTCGTTGATCATCGGCACCAGCACGCGGTTGACGATGAAGGCGGGGAAGTCCTCGGCGTTGGACGTGGTCTTGCCCAGCGACTGGGCGAAGCTCACGGCCAGTTCGTAGGTGTCGGCGTCGGTAGCGATGCCGCGGATGATCTCCACCAGCTTCATCACCGGCGCCGGGTTCATGAAGTGCAGGCCGATGAACTTGCCGGGGCGATCCGTCGCCGAGGCCAGGCGCGTGATCGAGATCGAGGACGTGTTCGACGCCAGCAGGGTGTTCGGGCCCAGGTGGGGCTGGAGCGCCTTGAAGATGGCCTTCTTGGTCTCTTCGTTCTCGGTCGCCGCCTCGATGGCCAGGTCGGTCTTGCCGATCTGCTGCAGCTCGACCGCCGGCTTGATGCGGGCGATGGCTGTTTCCATGACCGTGTGCTCGATCACCCCGCGCTGGACCTGGCGGGCCATGTTCTTTTCGATCTGGGCGATGCCCTGCTCGATGCGCTCCGGGCTCACGTCGTGCAGGAGCACGTCGTACCCGCCGAGAGCGCAGACGTGAGCGATGCCGGAACCCATTTGACCGGCGCCGATGACGCCGACCGTTTTGATGTCAACCACTGGCCTCGGTCCTCAGAACGGATGCTGCTTTTTGTGGCAGCTTTTTAACAGAGGCAGCTTTCTAACATCTGTATGGCGCACTGCGGCAAGGGGAATTGCTGCGACGCAAAAACCTCAGGCCGCCGCTGTGTCCTTCGGGACGGGCGAGGCGGCCGCCTCGGCGAGTAGCCACTCGCGCAGGACGTTTATCCGATGCAGCTTCCGGCTGTCCCCGCGCCAGACGATCCAGAAGCCCAGCTCGGAGGCCACGCCCGCCTCGAAGGGCCGCACCAGGCGGCCGGTGCGCAGGTCCTGCTCGATAAGGCGGCTGCGGGCCAGGGCCACGCCCAGCCCCTGGGCGGCGGCCTCCAGCAGCATGACCGAGTCCTCGAACAGCATGCCCTGCTGGGGTGGCGGCTCCAGGCCGAAGGCGCGGAACCACAGGCTCCAGGGCCGGTGGCCATGGTGCAGCAGGGGCGCCGTCAGGAGGTCGGCCGGCTGGGTCAGCGGTCGCCTGGCCAGGAAGTCCGGGCTGCAGACCGGCAACAGGGTCTCGCTGAACAGGTGCGTCATCTCGACGCCGGGCCAGCGGCCGGCCCCGTAGCGCACGGCCACGTCGATGCCGTCGGTGGTGAAGTTGGCCAGCCGCTCCTCGACCCTGAGCTCCAGGTTCGCGTCGGCCAGGTCGGCCAGCATCCGCGGCAGGCGCTGCGGCAGCCAGCGGTTGGCGAACTGCGGGTCCAGGCTGACCACCAGGGGATCGCAGATGGCCGCGGCGGCGAAGTCGGCCACTGCGTTCTTCAGCACGTCCAGCCCGCGCGCCACCTCGCCGGCCAGGCGCTGGGCGTCGGGGGTGGGGATCATGGCGTTGCCGCGGCGTTCGAACAGTCGCGCGCCCAGCTCGGCCTCCAGGCGGCGGATCTGCTGGCTGACCGCGCCGTGGGTCACCGACAGCTCCTTGGCCGCGCCGGAGTAGCTGCGGTGCCGGGCCGCCGCCTCGAGGGCGCGGAGCGCGAAGAAGGGCGGCAGGCGGACCATGGCCCGGGTTGTTAGCTCAAGTAACAACCTCTGGCAAAATCTATCGTTGGCGAAGCCTGGGTCCCGCCCCCACATCCAGGTCATGCAGCGCTGCATAATGGTGTGTGGAATCAAAGGACTATGATCGTGAAAATCATTCCTCTGCTCTTGTCCACCGCGCTGCTGCCGCTCGGTGGCGCGGCCCACGCCGCCAATCGCGACGTGACCGAGTACCTGCAGCGGGCCGGCGCCGCGGCCACCGCGGATCTCTCCGCCGCCGGGATCGAATCCGCCAACGGCCTCACCATCCAGGCCCGCGTGGGCAGCGACGGCCGCCTGAACGACGCCCGTGTGGTGACCTCGTCGGGCTCGCTGGAGACCGACCAGAAGGCCGCCAAGGTGCTCCGGCGCCTGCGGGTCAGCGCGCCCCCAACCGTGCTGGTCGGGGCGAGCGTCAAGATCGCCGTCGGCGCCGAACCCGTCCTGCAGGCCAAGAACCCCTGACCCGATGTCATCCCGGTTTCGCGGCACGCGAGGGCCGGGACCCACAAGCGCCGACGAAATCGCATGAATCGAAACGGCGCCGCCCAGTCCTGGACGGCGCCGTCGAGTTTGTGGGTCCCGGTCTTTGGCTCCGCCAAAACCGGGATGACACAGTTGGGGTTCGGCCTATTTGCCGGCGGCGGTCAGCGCGCTCATCAGTTCGGGCACGGCGGCCTTGTAGTCGGCGACCAGGCCGAAGTCGGCCACCTGGAAGATCGGCGCGTCGCCGTCCTTGTTGATGGCGACGATGACCTTGGAGTCCTTCATCCCGGCCAGGTGCTGGATGGCGCCCGAGATGCCGATGGCGATGTAGAGCTCCGGGGCGACGACCTTGCCGGTCTGGCCGACCTGGTAGTCGTTCGGCGCGTAGCCGGCGTCGACGGCGGCGCGGCTGGCGCCGACCGCCGCACCGAGCTTGTCGGCCAGGGGCTCGATCACCTTCTGGAACTCCTCGGCCGAGCCCATGGCGCGACCGCCGGAGACCACGATCTTGGCGGCGCCCAGGTCCGGGCGGGCCGACTTGACGATCTGCTGGTCCACGAAGTGGCTCTTGGCCGGGGCGGCGGGCGCCGAGACGCTCTCCACCTTCGCCGCGCCGCCTTCGGCCGCCGCCTTGAAGGCGGTCGGGCGCACCGTCAGCACCTTCTTGGAGTCGGACGACTGGACGGTCTCCAGCGCGTTGCCGGCGTAGATCGGGCGCACGAAGGTGTTGGCGTCCACCACCTCGATCACGTCGGAGATCTGGGCCACGTCCAGCTTCGCGGCGACGCGCGGGCTGTAGTTCTTGCCCTGGGTCGTCGCGGGCGTGAGCACCGCGTCGTAGTTCCCCATCAGGCCCACGACCAGATCCTGGAACGCTTCGGCGAGGCCCTGGCCCAGCTCGGCGCTGTCGGCCGTGAGGACCTTGCGGACGCCGGCGATCTTGGCGGCTTCGGCGGCGATGGCGGCGGTGCTGGACCCGGCCACCAGGACGTCCACGTCGCCCGAGACGGCCAGGGCGGCGGTCACGGTCTTGTGGGTGTTGTCCTTGAGGGTGGAGTTGTCGTGGTCGGCGACGACGAGAACGGCCATTAGAGGACCCCCGCGGTCTTGAGGTTGGAGACGAGATCGGCGGCGGTCTCGACCTTGACGCCGGCCGTGCGCTTGGCCGGCTCGGTGACCTTGACGACCTTGAGGCGCGGGGCGGTGTCGACGCCGAGCGAGCCCAGCTCCTTCACGTCCAGCGGCTTCTTCTTGGCCTTCATGATGTTGGGCAGCGAGGCATAGCGCGGCTCGTTGAGGCGCAGGTCGGCGGTGACCACCGCCGGCAGGTCCACGCTCAGCGTCTGCAGGCCGCCGTCGACCTCGCGGGTCACCTTGGCCTTGCCGCCTTCGATCACGACTTCCGAGGCGAACGCCGCCTGCGGCCAGTCGAGCAGGGCGGCCAGCATCTGGCCGGTGGCGTTGTTGTCGCCGTCGATGGCCTGCTTGCCCATCAGGACCAGCTCGGGGCTTTCCTCGGCGATGATGGCCTTCAGCACCTTGGCCACGGCCAGCGGCTCCAGGTCCTGGTCGGTCTGGATCAGGATGGCGCGGTCGGCGCCCATGGCCAGGGCGGTGCGGAGGGTTTCCTGCGCCTGTTGGGGGCCGATGGACACGGCGACGATCTCGGTCGCGGCGCCCTTTTCCTTCAGACGGACGGCCTCTTCGACCGCGATCTCGCAGAAGGGATTCATCGACATCTTCACATTGGCGAGGTCGACCCCCGTCTGATCGGCCTTCACGCGGGCCTTGACGTTGTAATCGATCACCCGCTTGACCGGGACCAACACCTTCATGGGTTGCTAGCGCCTCAAATTGTTTTGCGGAAAGAAATGAGCCGGGTGGGCAATAACGGTTCCGCCGAGCATTGCAAGCACGCGGGCGGTTCTTCCGCCGCAGCGCACACACCTAGCCAGACGGGGGTCTCCTTACGTAAAAGGCGGCCATGAACCCGAATATCGAGCGCCTGAAGCTCATCTTCATCGCCGTCTTCCTCGTGGCCGTGATCGGCGTCGTGGTCTGGCAGGTCGGCTGGGCGATTCCCGCCGCCAAGTGCGAGAAGGAACAAAGGAAGTGGTGGGATCCGGTCGAGCGGGTCTGCGCCCAGCCCGTGCTGACCTCGGACATCACCGGCCGCCTGATCACCGACGACAAGGCCCTGGCTGAAGCGAGGAAGGCGATCGGACGCGCCGCTCCCGCAACCAAGACGCCCGCGGCGCCCGTGCTGGCTCCAGCCGCGAAGCCCTAACGCGTCGCGCCCGACTTCCAGAAGACCTCGGCCTGGCCCTGGCCGTTCGCCCAGCGCGCGGCGACGAAGAGGAAGTCCGACAGGCGGTTCAGGTAGCGCAGCGCCGGCCCGCTGACCGGTTCGCCGGCCTCGATCAGGCGCACGGCGTCACGCTCGGCGCGGCGGCAGACGGTGCGGGCCAGGTGCAGGGCCGCCGCCGCTGGCGTCCCGCCCGGCAGGATGAAGGACTTCAGGCCGGGCAGGCGGTCGTTCAGGGCGTCGATCTCGCCCTCGATCCGGGCGATCTGGCTGTCCAGCACCCGCAGCACCGAACCCTCGACCTCGTCGGCCTTGAGCGGGGTCGCCAAGTCGGCGCCCAGGTCGAACATCTCGTTCTGGATGCGGCCCAGCATGGCGTCGAGCTCGGGGTCGGCGGCCAGGTGGACCCGGGCCAGGCCGATGCAGGCGTTGGTCTCGTCGACGGCGCCGTAGGTCTCGACCCGAAGGTCGGTCTTGCTGACGGTCGCGCCGGTCGCCAGCCGGGTCGTGCCGGCGTCGCCCGTGCGGGTGTAGATGCGGTTGAGGGTGACCATGCCGGGCGCCGGGATCAGGTCTGGCTGCGCCACCAGACGGCGGCCACCAGGATGGCGATCACGCACGCCTGGGTGAGCACCCGCAGGCGCATCAGCTTGTTGGACCAGGAGCGTCCGAAGTCGCCGCCGCGGAACATCGCGTAGAGGCCGGCCGCCAGCACGGCGAGCAGGACGGCAAGTCCGCCAAAGATCAGGTAGTCGAACAGATCCATACCGCTAGCCTAGGCCCCGGAACGGCGCTACGCCATGGGCAAGCCTGAGTCCATTTTAAACTTGACTTTAAGGTTCCTGATCATGTTCAACGATCATCGGTTCCCGCAGAACAGCGAGATTCGGCGTGACGCGTGAAACCTTATGGCATAAGGCCCTAGCCCGCGCTGTGAGCGGTCCCATAAGCCGATCAGCGCGGCACGTTACACAAGCTGTTACGGTGTTGAATATCCTGTTTGTTGAACGTGTTCACCGCCGGTGATACGCCTCGGCGACGTCGGTTAAATCCTCCCCAACCAGAGATCGTCGGTGCTCCCCGGCCCGACGAAGTTCAAGAGAGAATGAAGCACATCTCCCCCATCCAGGTCGCGGTCGATGCTCCGACTCGCGCCCCCACCCGCCGCGCGCTCGCCAAACAACAGACCCGCCTGAAGGTCCTGGCCGCCGCCCGCCGACTGTTCAGCGAACAGGGCTACGAAGGCGCCACCATTCGGGACATCGCGGCCGCGGCCGGCATGTCCACCGGTGCGGTCTTCGCCAATTTCACTGATAAATCAGACCTCTTCCGAGAGATCATGCACGACGATATGGAGGCTCTGACGGCCGCCATGCGCGACGCCGCCGCCCGCGGCCGCAACGTCGAAGACGGGCTCCTGAAGACCTTCATGGCCGGCTACACCTTCTACAAGACCCGCCTGCAGCTGGCCCGCGCGGCCTTCTCGGTGTCGTGGGACAAGGACGGCGGCCCGACGCTTCGGGGCATGTCGTCGTCGACGGCCTTCCAGGACCTGTTCTGCGACCAGTTGGTCGCCGCCGTGGACCGCGGCGAGTTGTCGCAGGAATCGGAAGCCAAGCTGCGCAGTCAGATGCTGTTCGACACCTATCTGTCGAACTTCCCGCAGGCGATCTTCGAGGGGTGGAGCCTGGACGCGCTGCAGGCTCGCGCCCGTGACCAGATCCGCATCCTGCTCGCAGGCGCGCGTCGCGGCTGACTTCCGGTCGGGGCATGAGCGCTGAGGCCGAAACTCTCCCGGGGCCCGTTCCCCTGCGGCGATCGCAAAAGGAAGCGACGCGCCAGCGGGTGATCGCGTCCGCGCACGAGCTGTTCGACACCCACGGATACCAGGGCACGACGATCCGCGAGATCGCCCGTCACGCCGGCGTGTCCGTGGGCAGCGTCTTCACGACCTTCGCCTCCAAGGGCGAGATCCTTTCCGAGGTGATGCAGGCCCGGCTCGAACCGCTGTACGCGGAAATCGACCGGGTCATGCCGCACCTGCGGGGCTGCACGGCCGATCGACTGCGGACCATGTTCGCGGTGCATTTCGAGTTCGAGGCCAGGCACGTGCGTCTGTTCATGTCGCACATCGCCGCCGCCTACGACTGGACCCTGGCGCCCACGGCCCGGCCCTACGGCCGCACGCCGCGACTGCAGGAGGCGATACGGGAGACCCTGGCGAAGGGGCAGGTCGACGGGGACGTTCGGCTGGACGCCGACCTCCAGGAGATCGTCGACCTTCTGATGAGCGCCTATGCCTGGACCTACCGGCTGGTGATTACCCGCGAGGCGGACGCCAAGCTGCTGATCGGGGTCATGGACCGGCAGATCGGCCTGATCACCGAAGGCTTCGCGCCGAAGCACTAGGGTCGATCGACATTCAGGGCGCTGGTGATTTCGCGTCCTTCCTCCTCGATGGAGGAAGGGGATGGTGGTGGGCGCATTGCGATGAGGTGGAGGTAAAGGTCGGCGCCGACCTGAGTGTTCTGCGTCAGCTCCGCAGCCACACCACCACCCAACCCTCCTCCATCGAGGAGGAGGGCGAACGGTTTCCCGGCCTTGCAACATTTCCAGCACCGCTCGCGGGACGCTGAATGCCGATTGGTCCTAGGGGTCGGGAGCCAAAGCCTCGCGGGTCTCGACGATGGCGTCGATGATCCTCCGTTGCTCCGGCTGGGAAATCCGCTTCGGGTCCGCTGCGAGGACAGCGTCGATCAGCGCTTGGCCGTATAGCGCGATCCGATCCCGGCCTGACGCATCCAGCCATTCATAGGGTGAGGCATGGCGAGTTATGACTTGGCGCTCGTCCTTCCGCCGATAGGTTCGGCGGACTTCGTGGCCTCCTGATCCTGCTTCGAACGCGACGATGATGGTCAGCGCTCTGCAGCCCGACGACAGTTCAAGGTGCGCCAACCGGCGCGGAAGTTCGTCCCCGAAGCGCCTGGACACGTCGACCACGCTGTCCGCGGTCTCGGGGCCTGCGATGTTACTGAGGACCGTTTCCACCGCTCAGTTCGCCCCCTCGAGCAGCCGCCGCGCGATCACCTGCGCCTGGATCTCGCCGGCGCCCTCGAAGATGTTGAGGATGCGCGCGTCGGCCAGGACGCGGCTCACCGGCTGCTCGACCGCGAAGCCCGTGCCTCCGTGGATCTGCACGGCGTTGTCGGCCGCCGCCCAGGCGATGCGCGCGGCGGTCAGTTTCGCCATGCCGGCCTCCAGGTCGCAGCGCCGCCCCTCGTCCTTGGCCCGCGCCGCGAACCAGGCCAGTCGCCGCGCGCCCAGGATCTCGGCCGCCATCATCGCCAGCTTGTTGGCCACCCGGGGGAACTGACTGATCGGCCCGCCGAACTGGCGCCGCTGCAGGGCGTAGTCGAGCGCCAGATCCAGGGCGTTCTGGGCCACGCCGATCGCGCGGGCCGCGGTCTGGATGCGGGCGCTCTCGAAGGTGGCCATCAACTGGACGAAGCCCTGGCCCTCCTGCCCGCCCAACAGGTTGGCGTGGCTGACCTCGAAGCCGTCGAAGGCGATCTCGTATTCCTTCATGCCGCGATAGCCGATGACGCCGATCTCACCGCCGCTCATGCCGCGCGCCGGGAAGGGGTCGCCGTCCACGCCGCGCGGCTTCTCGGCCAGGAACATCGACAGGCCGCGGTGGTCCTTGCTCGCCGGATCGGTCCGGACCAGCAGGGTCATGACGTCGGCGCGGGCGGCGTGGGTGATCCAGGTCTTGGCGCCGGAGACCCGCCAGACGTCGCCGTCGCGGACCGCCTTGGTGCGCAGCGAGCCCAGGTCCGAGCCCGCCTCCGGCTCGGTGAAGACGGCGGTGGGGATGGTCTTGCCGGAGGTGATGCCGGGCAGGAAGCGGGCCTTCTGGTCGTCCGTGCCGTGGGCCAGGATCAGCTCGGCGGCGATCTCGGAGCGGGTGCCCAGCGAACCGGTCCCGATCCAGCCGCGCGACAGCGCCTCGGACACCACGCACATCGCCACCTTGCCCAGGCCCGAGCCGCCCCAGTCCTCGGGCGCGGTAAGGCCGAAGACACCAAGGTCGCCCAGCTCCTCCAGCAGCGACAGCGGGATCAACTCGTCGCGCAGGTGCCAGCCGTGGGCGAAGGGCGTGATCTTCTCGTCGGTGAAGGCGTGGAACTGGTCGCGTACGGCCTCCAGGGTCTCGTCCAGGCCGCTGGCCTCCAGCGAGGGCCGGCCGCGCGCCTGGTCCAGCAGCTCGACGATCCGGTGCTTCACCGCCTGGGATGCGCCGGGACGCAGGCGGCCCAGGACGTGGCTCAGCCGCTCGGCGGGGGCGAAGACGTCGGCCGGGCGGAACATCTCGCCCTGGTTCATCGGGATGCCGCCCTGAAGCTGGCTCAGGTACTCGTGCGCCAGCAGCTGGGCCGGCAGGGCCTCGGACTCGGTCAGGCGCCCCTCGGCCTCCAGGGCCCGCGCCCAGACCGCCGTCTGGCGCAGGGTCTCGGCGTAGGCGGCGGACCAGGCCAGGCCGTGCGCGGCGTGCTGCTCGGCGTCCAGCGCCGCGCGGTCCGGCCGGCCGTCCTTGAGAACCCGCTTGCCCACCGCGGCGGTGATCGAGGCCACGAGGGCGGCGGCCTCCGCGGCGGCCGTGTCGAGGAGGTCGGGAAGGTTCGGAAGGATCAGGCTCATGCTTCGACTATGGCAGGGTTGCGTTGCGTCAGGTCAGACGGCTTTGCTGTATCCGACTCCCAGAAACAGGAAGCGCCCTCATGCTCGTCGTCCATCACCTCAACGATTCCCGCTCGCAGCGCATCCTGTGGCTGCTGGAGGAATTGGGCGCGCCCTACGAGATCAAGTTCTACCAGCGCGACGCCACCACCCGCCTGGCGCCGCCCGAGCTGGTGGCTGTCCACCCCCTGGGCAAGTCGCCGGTGATCACCGAGGACGGCCAGACGATCATCGAGTCCGGCGCGATCATCGACTACATCGTCCGCCGGCACGGCGGCGGGAAGCTGGCCCCCGCCATGGGGACCGACGCCTACGAGGCCTATAACCAGTGGATGCACTACGCCGAGGGCTCGGCGATGCTGCCGCTGATGCTGTTCATGTACGTGGGCCGCCTGGGCGAAGCCGGCGCGCCGCTGCACCCGCGGATCGAGAGCGAGATCGCCAACCACCTTGGCTATGTGGAAAAGTCGCTCGAGGGCCGCGACTGGTTGCTGGGCGCGGACATCTCCGCAGCGGACATCCAGATGAGCTTCGTGGGCGAGGTCACCGGCGCCTTCGGCCGTTACGCCAAGTACCCGAACATCAAGGGCTGGGTGGACCGCTTCCAGGCCCGCCCCGCCTACCGCGCCGCGCTGGAAAAGGGCGGACCCTACAACATGGGCCCGCGCAGCTAGGGCGGGTCACTCGAACTCACCCTTTGATCGTCATCGCCCGGCTTGTCCGGGCGACCCATGATCTCCGCGATTCCGCGCTGAATGGGGCGGCGACGCCGGGGGCAACGGCGTTTTCCTGCGATCATGGGTAGCCCGGACAAGCCGGGCCATGACGAGCTGATCTGGAGGATGCCGCGCAGCTAGGGCGGGTCACTCGAAGGGCGGGAAGTCGTCGTCCAGCACGCCGTCGATGAAGTCGAACACCGTGGCCTTCAGCGAGGCGTGCGGGATGGCCGAGAAGTGGTCGACGCCAGGCAGGGTGACGCCCCTGCCCAGCGGGAACATCCTCGCCAGCGCCTCGGGGTCGCCTGCCAGGTCGTCCCGCTGACCGGCGACCACCAGGACCGGCATCGGCAGGTGGGCCAGGGCGTCGCGGTCCAGCGGTGGGCTGGAGGCGGCGGAAAAGGCGGCCAGGGCCTGACGGTCCTCGCCCTGCTCGTCGGCGAACTGACGGAAGCTCTTCAGCATCTCGTTGTCGATGGTCGACGGGTCCTCGGCGGCCATGGCCCTGGCCATCGCGTCCAGGGCGCCCGGTTTCGGCGGGTCGAACAGCTTGCCGCCCACCCCGCCCAGCAGCAGGTTCGAGATCCGGTCCGGCGCGTCGATGGCCATCTGCAGCGCCGTGCGCGTGCCCATGGAATAGCCCAGCACGTCGACCCGGCCGACGCCCAGGTGGTCCAGCAGCGCCAGCGCATCCGCCGCCAGCTGCGGGCGGCCGTAGTCGGCCGGATCGTGGGACCGCACGCTCTCGCCGTGGCCGCGCTGGTCCAGGGCGATGGTGCGGAAGCCGCGTCGCTCCAGGGCCGCGTACCAGCCCGTCCGCCTCCAGCCCTCGGCGCGGTTCGAGGCGAAGCCGTGCAGCAGCAGGATGGTCCGGTGCTGCGGGCCCGCGGGGGCGATGTCGTCGTAGGCGAGGCTGGCGCCGTTCAGGGTCACGGTAGGCATGGCCGCGAACCTACGGTCTGCCGCGCATCCCGACAAAGTGGATTCCGGTTTGGCGAAAAGGATGCGCGCCAGCCTAGATCCGACGAGCCGATCATAGAGATCGGTTCTAGGGCGCCTCGCCCGTCCACTCCCAGTGCCAGGGTTCGAAGGGGTAGTTCACGAAGCCGAACCGCCGGGCGTTGGCCAGCAGCCAGCGATAGGTCGGGGTGTGGGTGAGGAACAGGCGGTTTGGGTCGGCGGTGGAATCCGGGCCGTAGCCGGGGGCCTGCCCCACATACATGTCGGCGGCCAGACCGGTGCGGTGGGCCGAGCACCTGGCGCGGACAACGCCGTCGCAGTTCCCCTCGGCTGCGCATCGCGCGGCGTCGGCCGACGGGCTGCGGTAGCCGGAGAAGATGGTCAGGTTGCGCGGATCGGCGGCGATCGCCGGGATCTCGGCGCGGGCGGCGGCGGCCATCCGGCGGTAGGCGTCCAGCGCCCGGGGCCGCATCCACACCTGCTTGCCGCCATAGCCTTCGTCGAGGCGGGCGGCGGTGATCAGGTCGGGCGTGTCGGGGCAGGTCCCGAGCGAGGTGAAGCGCACGAACTCGCGCCGCGTCTGCAAGGCGTTCTTGAGCGCCACGAACAGGGGTTCGGTCAGGACGCCATCCTCATCCAGCTTCTGCGACGCCTGCCAGGCGGCGAGCGCGGCGGCGAACCCTTCGCTGTCGGCCGGACAGCTGGTGTGGATCTCGTTCTGGATCAGCGGGACATAGACCTCCCAGCCGATCTCGGCCCGGCCGAACGGCGACCACGCCAGGGTGCGCAGGGAACCCGAGTTGGTCTGGGCGGCGGCCGTCCACCCCTGGGCGCGGCAGTCCGCGCTGACCGGGCCTGGCGGCGTGGGCTGCCCCGACGCCGTCTCGGTCGGCGCGCCCAAGGGCCCCGCGGCCGGCGGATGGGCCGGCGAACAGCCGGTCACCGGGCACACCAGGAGCAGCAGCACGACGGCCGCAGCCGAGGCTCCCAGGAACCGCATCAGGTGTCGAAGCTTCATCAGCATCCCGCCGCCAGCAAGGGGTGATGAGACGCCGCGGTCCAGCATGAAGTTCGCGGCGGTTCTGCTTTGTGGTCTTTCCGCGGTCGCGGTCTCAGCCTGCGAGATCCGTCCGACGGAGGTTGCGAGCACTTCCCGGACCTCGGCGCCGGCCGCCGCGCCCATGCCTGCGGAGTCCTCGCCCGTGCTGACGAGCTCACCATCAAGGCCGGCCCTGACGACCCGGTGGGCGCGGTGTGGATCGACCTCACCAAGGCGGTCGAGAAGGGGGCGAAGGTGATTTTTCTGGGCGAATCCGGGGCCACCACAACCTGAGATCATTGAACCGAATGGGAAATTCCCATCCTATTCCCATTGTAAAGGTTTCGGTTACCGAACGCCGGTTACTCATTTTGGGCAGCGGCATAAAGCCGCGCGATAGGATGGAAGCCCAGAATGAGCGTCCAAGGGCCTGCACCGATCATTGCGGCAATGAGCCGGGTCGACCGGCTGGCCGGTCGCGGCATCCGTGAACGCGACCGCAAACGGCGCGACGACGGCCGCCGCCGTCCCAGCAGGTCCGAAGCCGAAGCGTACGAGGCGCTGATCGAGCGCCTGACCAAGATTCACCAGGTTTCCTTCGAACGGATCGACTGGGCGAAGATGGAGGCCGACGGGCCGGTCGTCCCCACCGTGGCGCGGGACGCCATTTCCGCGGCGGCCCGTCGGGCCCTGGCCAACTACCGGCCCTCGTTGTTCGACAGCCTGCTGGGCCGGGAGCGGGAGAAGCGCCGCGCGCTGACCGAAAAGGTGGTGAGCGCGGCGAAAGCCGACGCCGAGCTCTACGCACGCGCCAAGGCCGAGGCCGACGCCCACAACCGCACCCTGGCGCTGGCGGCCGATGTCCGGGACCTCAAGCCGGCGGCCATCGCCGGCGTGCTGAAGGCCAATGGCGTCGCGGCGGTGTTCAAGGACGTCATCGAAGGGTTCCGCCTGCACGCCGACGGCCGCAGCCGCCTGATCGGCGAGATCGATCTGATCGAGTACGACGCCCTGCCGGACGAAGCCTGCAGGGCGACCGGCGGCCTGGCCTATGTGCCCATCCCCGACGCCGAGCGCGTCCAGATCCAGCTGGCCAATGCCTGTTCTGTGGTGCTGCGCGCGGCGGTGGAACTGCTGCGGGTCGCCCCCGTCGACGCCGTCGAGGTGGTGGCGCGCGTCTGCCGCCCGGAGGGGCTGGCCGAGACCGACCTCAATCCCGTCCTGCATGTGAAGGTGACTGCGGCAGCCCTGGCCAAGCTGGAGCTGCGCAAGCTGGAGGCGACGCCCCTGGTGGCCGGGCTCGCGGCGCACATCGACTGGACGCCGGCGCGGGGCCTGGCCCCGATCAAGATCGACGACCCGGCGATCATCCGCCTGACGGCGCCGGCGGTCGCCGCCTAGAGCCTTTCTGGTTCAGGTGGAATCACCTGAACCAGATAAAAAGGCTCGCTCTTCAAAACTTTAGAGCGCGTCGGGCGGCGAAACCGGTATCCACTTTCGCCTGACGCGCTCTAGCTCCGCCAGCGCAGGGTCGCGGGCTCCACGGGGTTCACGAAGTCGCGGCCTTCGCGGCGGCTGGCGATCCACTCGCGCTTCAGCGCCTGATACCACTTGGCCTGGCGGTCGGCGTCGTCGATCCAGAGCAGGGTCGGATCGTGCTTCAGGCCCTGGTTCTGCAGCTTCACCATGGCCGCGTCCTGGCGCAGGAAGATGCGCGCCATGCGCGCGATCACCGGCTTCAGCAGCGAGAAGGCCGGATGGTCGGACCAGGCGACCTGGGTCACCTGGGTGCGCTTGGCGTCGATGGGGGTGAGGCAGGTCAGCGACAGGACCTGGCGGCTGCCCACGATCACATGCTCCCAGCGCAGGCCCGGCAGGCGGAACGTGATCTCGGTCTCGGGCCGGCCACCCAGGATGGCGTAGGCGCGGCTGTTGCTGGACGGTGCGTGGCGGACCATGGCGAAACCAGCCTCACGGGGCTCGAAGCGCTTTCGCTTGTCGTGCTCGCTGCCGGCCGTGCGCCACCACCACTGGCGATGCACATAGGGGCCGTGCGCGGGGTCCATCAGGCCGACGACCGCTTGGTCGATGTGGGCGTCGAACACCATGCGGTCGACCAGCTTGGGCGCGCCGCCGACCACGCCCGGGAATGTTGGCGGCGGCCGGTCGGGCTCGCCCAACGGGGTGGCGCCGACCCAGACGAAGATCATCCCCTGGCTCTCGGCGACGGGATAGCGCCGCACCTGGATCCGCGAGACGTCCATCGCCTGGTCGGCGGTCAGCGACGGGATCGTCGCGCAGGCGCCGTCACTGCGGAAGCGCCAGCCGTGGTACGGGCAAGCCACCGTCTCGACGCCGAGTTCGTCCCGGTGGAAGGCGCCGGCGGACAGGGGCGCGGCGCGATGCGGGCAGACGTCGCGCAGGGCGAAGAGCTGGCCGCTCCTGGAGCGCCCGAGGGCCACCGGCTCGCCCAGCAGCTCCAGATGGCTGAGCTTGCCTGGCTTGAGGTCGCCGGACATCGCCGCCAGGTACCAGGCGTCGGTCAGGAAGCCCCGGCCGAACCGCGCGTCCGGACGGGCCGCGCGGGTTTCACCGTCGGGCATCGCCATCCATCAAATCAAAATCACTCATTCAGCAAATTCACTGCGCCTGAGGTCGGGGGCTCGATATCCATTTCGCCATGAAACGCACCCTCATCCAAATGGCTGCGCTTGCGCTCCTTGGCGCCCCCGCAACCCAGGCCGCCCCGTCCCAGGCCCAGTCGGCCGACCCGATGGCCGCCTTCTACGGCAACACCGTGACGATCGCCGTGCCGCCCTACTACTTCGCCCGCCGCTATGTCGATCCGGACGGCACGTGGCGTGAGCCGCGCGGCTCGGACTGGATCAAGGGGATCTGGAAGATCGAGGGCGGCCAGGTCTGTAGCTGGCAGACCGAGCCCGCGGTCCACGACCCGCGCCGCTACTGCTATCCGATCGTGGTTCGCCGGGTCGGGGAGGAGTGGACGACCGTCGATCCGGACACGGGCGCCGAGGTCTTCCAGAAGATCGAGCCCGGTCGCTCAGGCCAGCCTTAGGAAGCAGGCGGCATAGGGCGACAGGCCCACCGAGCCGCCGCGCAGATCCGCCTCGCCGTTGCGCAGCGGCAGGAGCTCGACGCGCTCCAGGGAAGGGTGCTCGAAGACCTGCGGGTCGGAGCTGAAATTGAAGACGCAGACGATCTCCTCGCCGGCGTGATGACGGACGAAGGCGACGATCGGCTCGGTCGTCCCGACAAACTCGATCTCGCCGAGCGTCAGCGCGGGGGTCGCCTTGCGCAGCGCGATCATCTCCCGCGAGAAGGTCAGCGCCGAGTCCGGATCCTCGCCCTGCTCCTCCACCGACAGGCCCTGGTGCTCGGCGGCGAGGGGCAGCCAGGGCTCGCCCTCCGTGAACCCCATCTGCGGGCCGGTGGTCCAGGGCATCGGCGTGCGGCACCCGTCGCGACCGCCGTCATAGGGCCAATAGAGGTCGCCCACCGGATCGCGAAGCTGGTCGCGGGTCAGGCTCGCCTGCGGCAGGCCCAGCTCCTCGCCCTGGTAGATCAGCGTCGTGCCCTTCAGGCTGACCAGCAGGGCGAACAGCATCTTCGCCAGTTCCGGCGTGGCGTCCGCGCCGCCGAGCCGGCTGACCGTGCGCGGCACGTCGTGGTTCGAGAAGCTGATCGTCGGCCAATGGTCGGGGTAGTCCGCCAGGGTTTCGAAGTGGGTGGTGACGAACCCGGCCTCCAGCTTGCGGGCCAGCAGCATCACGAAGGTGTAGCCCGAGTGCAGGCCTTGGGCCGGCGAGAGATAGGCCCCGCAGCGGGCTTCCTCCTCGGAAAACTCGCCGAAGACGAACCGGCCTGGATAGGCGTCGACCCGGCGGCGAATGACGTCGAGGGTCTCGACGTTCTCCTCGAGGTTGGAGTCATGCCAGTGGAACTGCAGGTTCCCGGCGTGGGACCAGTTGTAGCCGCGCCGCTCATGCATCGGAACCGGCGGGTTAGGCGTCAGCGCCGCGTCGTGCAGGAAGGTGCCGGCCACGTCCAGGCGGAAGCCGTCGACGCCCCTCTCCAGCCAGAAGTCCAGCACCGACAACGCCGCCTCGCGGGCGGCGGGGTCGCGCCAGTTCAGCTTGGGCTGCTGGCGGAGGAACTTGTGGTGGTAGTGCTGCCGCCGCGCAGGCTGGTAGGCCCAGGCCGGACCGCCGAACACGCTGAGCCAGTTGTTGGGCGCGGTCCCGTCTTCCTGCGGGTCGGCCCAGACGTACCAATTGGCCTTGGGCCCGTCCTTGCCGCCGGTGAGGCTCTCCACGAACCAGGGATGGACGTCGGACGTGTGGCTCAGCACCTCGTCCAGCACCACCTTCAGGCCACGGTCGTGGGCGGCGTTCAGCAGCCGTTGGAAGTCGTCCGGCGTCCCGTAGTCCGCCTGGATCCCCTCGAAGTCGGCGATGTCGTAGCCCCAGTCGCGGTTCGGCGACGGGTGGATCGGCGACAGCCACAGGCCATCGACGCCCAGGCTCTGGATGTAGTCCAGCTTGGCCATGACGCCCGGAAGGTCGCCATGGCCGTCGCCGTTCGAGTCGAAGAAGCTGCGGACGTAGACGTGGTAGAGGATCGCGCCCTTCCACCAGGGTTCAGCGTCGCGCATTCCGTTCTCCTCCCCCACTGGGGGAGGGGGACCGCGGAACGCGGTGGAGGGGGTTTACCCCATCCGCTGAGCCGTCGGCAGGCCCCCTCCACCACGCTGCGCGTGGTCCCCCTCCCCCGACGGGGGAGGACGGAGCGATGTCAGATCAGACTTCGGAAGCGTCCGTGATGATCTTCGAGACCAGGCCGTAGTTCACGGCTTCCTCGGCGCTCATCCAGAAGTTCCGCTGGGTGTCCTTCACGACCTTCTCGAAGGTCTGGCCGGTCTCCTTCGCGATCAGGCGGTTGAGCCGGTCCTGCATCTTGATGATCTCTTCCGCCTCGATCTCGATGTCCGAGGCCTGGCCACGCACGCCGCCGGCCGGCTGGTGCAGCAGGAAGCGGGTGTTCGGCAGGCAGAGGCGGTTTTCCTTCAGCGCGCCCAGGAAGATGTGCGCCCCGGCGCTGGCCACCCAGCCCGTGCCGATCACCTTCACCGGCGCGCCGCAGAAGCGGATCATGTCGTGGATCGTGTCGCCGCTCTCCACGTGGCCGCCGGGCGAGTTGATGATCACCCGGATCGGCTTGTCGCTCTCGCTGGCGAAGGCGGTGATCTGGGCGGTGACGCGTTCGGCCAGCCGCATATCGATCTCGCCGAAGATCAGCACGGTGCGCGACTTGAACAGCGCATTCTGGACCGGCCCCGCGCTCATTGGCATGTCGGGCTGGCGGCTCTTGTCGTCGTCGTCCTCGTCTTCGTCGTCGAGGTAGGAAGTCCACTTCAGCATGGGAGCGCCTCAAAATTCTGTCTCTCAGGAGTTATTGCTCCCAAGGGCTTCCGGCAAGCCCGGCGAGACGCCGGGATCGTTTCAACCCGCCGCGGTGACGATCAGCCGGGCGTAGAATTGCACCATCTTCTCCAGGTTCTTCAGCGTGATGTGCTCGTTGGTGCCGTGGATCATCGCCACGTCCTTGAGCGACAGCTCCAGCGGCTGGAAGCGGTAGACGTCCTTGGCGACTGGGGTCAGGAACCGGCTGTCGGTGCCGGCGGTGACCAGGCTTGGCGCCACCGGGGCGTCGGCGACGGCTCCGGCCGTGGCGGCCAGCACCTGCCAGCCCCAGGAGCGGGTCGAGGAGACCGGCGTGGGCTCGTTCGGCGGCGCGTTCCAGGCCAGGGTCACGGGCAGGTCGCCCACCGCCGCCTTGGCCCGCGCCATCACGGTGGCGGAGGTGTCGCCCGGCGCGATGCGGTAGTTGATCCAGGCCGTGGCGTCCTGCGGCAGGACGTTCTCCTTGGGGCTGCCCCTCAGCATGGTCGGCGCGATCGTGGTGTGCAGCAGGGCCGCACCCGTGGGCGTGGCGGCGATCTGCTTGGTCAGCGGCCCGCCGAACAGCCACTGGTTCGCCACGGCCACCCGCACGGCGAAAGGCGCGTCGGGCGCCAGGGTCCTGACCATGTCCGCGCCAGGACCACCGAACGCCAGGGGGAAAGGCTTGCCCGTGATGGCAAGCACCGCCTTGGAGAGGGTGGCGACCCCGCCCCCGTCCGCTGGCGGGGCGGAGGAGTGGCCGCCGGTCGCCTTGGCCGTGACCCGCAGCGTGCCATAGCCCTTCTCGGCCGTGCCGACGATCGCCGCCTTGCCGCCGCTGATCGGGTTGTCGGTGACGACCGCCATGCCCTCGTCCAGCACGAACTCGGCGGTGATCCCGCGCGCCTTCAGGAGTTCGGCGGCCGATCGGGCGCCCTGGCCGAACACTTCCTCGTCGCCGCCCGAGACCACGATCACCGTGCGCTTCGGCCGGAAGCCCTGCTTCGCCAGGGTCTCGATCGCCTCGAAGATGCCCATCAGCGAGCCCTTGTCGTCGATGGCGCCCCGGCCCCAGACCGCGTCCTCGGCGATCACGCCGCCGAACGGCGGATGCTTCCAGTCCGCCTCGGTCCCGGGCGTCACCGGCACCACGTCCTGGTGCGCCATCAGCACGATGGGAGCCAGGCTGTTGTCGGTCCCGGCCCAGGTGAAGACCAGCGTGCGGCTGGCCAGCTCGTCCTTGGTCATGGCGGCGTGGGCGGCGGGATAGTTCGTGGCCAGCAGCGCGTGCAGGCGGGTCCACTCGGCGTCCACGTCCTCGGCGCGGTCCTGGTGACGGATGGTTGGGATCTGGATGGCCTGGCTCAGGCGCTGGGCGGCGCCCGCCACGTCAACGGTGACCGGGGCCGCGACCCGAATCGGCGCCGCCGCCGTGGCGATCCCCGGTGCGACGGCGAGGTAGGTGCGCGCCAGCACCACCGCGACCAGCACCACGAGCCCGGCCAACAGGCCCAGGGCGATCCGCCCGACGATCCGCATTCTGAAACACCTTCCCCGTTGCGCGGGACCTTGGCCGGGCGGCCGCCGAACCGCAAGGAGGGCGCTGGACGTCTCGCCGTAGGCGGAGCGAGAAGTGGGAGGGTCTACTTCGGCCGGAACGCCAGCAGCACATTGCCCGGGGCCTGGCCGAACATGCCGTAGCCCGAGCCCGCCAGCAGCAGACCGTTCACGCCGACGATCGAGGCTGCGTCGAACGAGCCGCCCCGGCCGGGCACGCCGTTCAGGGTCTGGAAGTCGCGCAGGGCGTCGAACGTCCACAGCTCCGCGCCGGTCTTGGTGTCGAGCACGAACAGGCGGCCGTCCAGGCTGCCCTGCACCACCGCCCCGTCGATCACCGTAGGCGCGCCGGAGAAGCCGTAGAGCCGCTCGCAGCGGGGCGCCTTCCTGCCCCGCTCGCCGGCGCAGTCAGGCTTGGCGGAATAGTGCCAGCGGATCTCGCCGGTCCTGGCGTCGACCCCGTACATGCCGGGTTGCAGGGCCGGGTCGATGGGTGCGCCGCCGGGCAGCGGGCGGCCGATCTGGGCCACCGGCACGATCACCATGTCGTCCAGGAAGGCGATGCCCCAGTGGATGCCGCCGTTGGGCGCGCCCGTGCCGATGTCGCGCCGCCAGACCACCTTGCCGGTGTCGGGGTCCAGCGCCCAGACCGTGCCGGACTTCTGGCCGGCGAACAGCAGCTCGCGGCCGTCCTTCAGCCTGGCCAGGATGAGCGAGGCCCCGAAGTCCACGTCGCGGTAGACCGTCTCGGGCGCCTTCACACAGTTGAGCTGCCCGGGCTTCGGATTGGGTCCGCAGCCGGCGTTGAAGATGTCGTCGGCGGTGGCCTGCATGCTCCAGGCCTCCGTCCCGTCCTTCAGGCGGATGGCGATCAGGGCGTCGGTGTTGCGGTGGGCGGGCGGCGAGTTGCTTTCGCCGGTGCCGAAGTAGATCAGGCCGCGGGCCTCATCGACGACGGGCGAGTTCCAGATCGGGGCGCCGGACGGCCCCAGCAGAGGCTTGCCGTCGCCGCGGTCCCGCACGGGCGTCGCGTCCGGCATGGTGTCATAGCGCCACTGCTGGCGGCCGGTCGTCGGGTCCAGCGACAGGACATAGCCGTGGTTGGTGCAGCAGGCGACCTTGTTGTCCGCCGCGGTCATGATCTCGAACTGGCTGACCGGCACGATGATCCGGTCCTTCAGCACCCGCGGCGTGCCGGTGGTCAGGGAGTAGGAGTAGGTCCCGACCGGCCTGTGCCACAGCGGCTTGCCAGTCCGGGCGTCCAGGACGTGGACGGTGGTGTCGAGGCCCGAGAAGGCCAGCACCGGCGTCCCGTCGGCGATCACCCCATAGGCCGGGCTGGTGCGCAGCGGCGAGCCGCCGGGGGTGTTGTAGACCCACTTCACGCACGGCCTGGCCGGGTCGCTGACGTCGAAGGCGTACATCGCCGAGGCCTCGGCCACGGGCAGGAAGACCGTATTGCCCACCACCGCCGGCTGGGCCCGGAGCATCGTGGTGGCGGGGAAGCCGATGGCCCAGGCCAGGTCCAGCTTCGCGAGCTTGGCCTTGGTGAGGCCGGTCTGTCTCGCGGTCAGCGTCCGGGTCTGGCGGGCGTCGAAGCCGAAGGTGGCGACGCTGGGCGCGGCCTTCAGGTCCACGCCGCCCTTGGCGCAGGCCATGCCCTGGCTCCAGGTGTCGAGCGTGGCGGTGGAGCGGCCGGTCAGGAAGTTGATCAGCTGGCCGCGCTCTTCCTCCGACATGCCCGCCGCCTGGGCCTGCATCTTGCCCTGGGTGAGGGCGAAGCTCAGCACCTGGTAGCTCATGGCCGAGAGCGTCGCCTTGGCGGGCGACTTGGTCTCTTCCGGATTGTCGTGGCACGCCGCGCAGCGCAGCCGGTAGATCGCCTGGCCCGGATGCGGCAGGGTGTCGGCGGTCTGCGCCTTGAGCGCCGTGGCCACACCCAGGGCGGCGCCGGCCGCCAGCACCAGGGCCGCGAGGCCCGCGAACAGCTTCATGACGCTTCCCCCTAACGCCGCACGGCTCTCCGGCCTGCGTGCGCTTTCGAAGATACGGAATCCTGGGCCTGCGTCCACCTTGACCGAGGGGCAGACCCCGTCGCAAATGGCCGCAAACTCAAACAACCGTTTGGAAGGACGCCCCGATGAGCCCAGTTCTCGAAGCCCCCGCCGTGAGCGCCAACGGTCTGTTCGACCTGACCGGCAAGGTGGCGGTGATCACCGGCTCGTCGCGCGGCATTGGCCGGGCCATCGCCGAGCGCATGGCCCAGCAGGGCGCCAAGGTGGTGATCTCGTCCCGCAAGGCCGGCCCCTGCGACGAGGTGGCCGCCCTGATCAACGAGCGGAGCCCCGGGCACGCCATCGCCGTCCCGGCCAACATCTCGTCGAAGGAAGACCTTCAGCGGCTGATGGACGAGACCCGCAAAGCGTTCGGCAAGATCGACATCCTGGTCTGCAACGCCGCGTCCAACCCCTACTATGGCAGCCAGCTCGAAATCTCGGACGAGGCCTTCACCAAGATCCTGGCCAACAACATCATCGCCAACAACTGGATGATCCAGATGGTGGCTCCCGAGATGAAGGAACGTAAGGACGGCGCGATCATCGTGATTTCGTCCATCGGCGGCCTGCGCGGCACCGAGGTGATCGGCGCTTACGCGATCTCCAAGGCGGCCGACATGCAGCTGGCCCGCAACCTGGCCAAGGAACTGGGGCCGTATAACGTCCGCATCAACTGCGTGGCGCCGGGCCTGGTGAAGACCGATTTCGCCAAGGCGCTGTGGGACAATCCGGCCGGCGAGGAGCGCGCCAGCTCCGGCACGCCTCTGCGCCGCCTGGGCGAGCCCGACGACCTGGCCGGCGCGGCGGTGTACCTGGCCTCGCGGGCCGGGGCGTGGACGACCGGCCAGACGATCGTCGTGGATGGCGGCAGCACCTGCTGAGGTAATTGTGTCGGCGAATGCCGACTGAGGGGGTCCTCAACCGCGTTTTGAGCGGACCCCCTCCGTCGTCTACGGCGACACCTCCCCCAACGGGGGAGGAACTGGGTCGCCTAGACCCTCACCACCAGTTCCAGGCCGTTGTCGAACGGCAAGGTCATGGTCCTGAGGCCGTTCTTCGGGTCCGCCACGAACGCGAAGAAATGGCGATAAGCCTTGCGGAACTGGTCGGTGTTGTCGGCGACGACGATGGCGCCGGGCCGCAGGTGGGGCGCGATCAGCTCCAGGGCGGGCCGGGCCATCTCGGTCCAGATGTCCATCAGCACGAAGTCGACCGGCCCCTCGATCACCTTCAGCGTCTCGCGCAGGTCGCCCTCGCGCAGGTCGATGAGGTCGGAAACGCCCGCGGCGTCGAAGTTGGCGCGCGCCTGGGCGGCCTTGGCCGGCTCGTACTCGGTCCCGATCACCACGCCGCCGCCGTTGGCCCGCACCGCGTCGGCCAGGTAGAGGGTCGAGACCCCGAAGCTCGTGCCGACCTCCACCACCCGCGTCGCCCGCAGCGCCCGGCACATCATGTGACAGAACTCGGCCTTGATCGGCTCCAGAGCGACCAGCTTGTCCGCCATGAAGCGATTGGCGTCGGCGTCCAGCCCGTCCCAGCTCAGGTCGCCCTTCTTCGCCCGCTCGATGAAGTAACCCATGGTCGCGGCCTCCTGGGCCGCGCTCTGCGCCTGCAGCGCGTCGATGCGCGACTGCAGGGCGGCGTCGGTGATCACGCTCATTTCCAACTCTCGGTTTCGTACTGCATGGCCCCCGCGACGTTGCCTTCGGTGTCGCGGAAGAAGATCAGCTCGCCCATGCCCTCAAGGCGGAAGGGCGGCATCAGCAGCGTCCCGCCGCCGGCCTCAATGGCGGCGATGGTCGCCTTGATGTCGTCCACACCGAAGGTCAGCTCCATGCCGGGCATTCGCTGGCCGGCCATGTCGCGGCGGCCCTGTAGCGCTCCGAGATGGCCTTCGCCGGTGCTCCGGGTCTGGTAGAAGTTGGGCGGGCCCCAGGGGGTGAAAGTCCAGCCGAACACCTCCTCGTAGAAGCGCTTGGCGCGTGGCACGTCGTCGGCGTTGATCGCGAAGTGGCGGAGGGTTGCTGACATGGCGAAAGCTCCTTCGCCGGCAACCTAGGCCTATCGACGTTCGGCGTACTTGCGCTAGTCTGACGAATTATGTCGCTCACGCGCCAGAATGCCCGGGACATCGACGGCTTCCCCGTCCGGGGGCTGGCGGTGACCTATCGCGACCGCGCCCGCCTGGACCGCCACACCCATCCCTGGGCCCAGCTCGTCTATGCGGCCACCGGAACCATGCGGGTGGCGACGCCCACCGCCGCCTGGCTGGTCCCGCCCACCCGGGCCATCTGGGTGCCGGGCGGCGTGGCCCACGAGATCGAGATGCGCGGCACGGTGGCCATGCGCACGCTCTACCTGGCGCCGGCCGGCGAAGACCCCAGGCTGGCCGCCTGCCGGGCGATCGAGGTGGCGCCGCTGCTGCGCGAGCTGATCCTGCACATCGTGAAGCTGGGCATGCTGGACACCGACGACCCGGCGCACGCCCGGCTGGAGGGCCTGCTGGTCGACCTGCTGGCGGCGGGGGAAACCGCGCCGCTGGAGCTGCCGCTGCCGAGCGATCCGCGCGCCCGCGGGTTCGCCGACCGGCTGCTGGCGGAGCCGGGCGCGGAGGCCTCGCTGGGGGACCTGGCCCACGGATCGGGGGCGAGCCTGCGCACCCTGCAGCGGCTGTTCCTGGCCGAGACGGGCCTGTCTCTGGAGGCGTGGCGCGGCCGAGCGCGGATGCAGCAGGCCGTGGTGTCGCTCAGCTCCGGCGCGTCGGTGACCGGCGCGGCCCTGGACGCCGGCTACCAGAGCCCCTCGGCCTTCATCGCCGCCTTCAAGCGCGCCTTCGGCGTCACGCCGGCGCGGTGGCGGGCATCCCCATAAGGATCGTCATCCCCGGGCTTGTCCCGGGGAGCCAGATACGCTGACAGTCAAAGACGCGCCCGGGCGGGCGCCGCCGCGAACCAGGCAAGGCCGGTGCTTCTGGGTGGCCGGGACGAGCCCGGCCATGACGGGCAAGAGAAGGGTTAGCCCGCGACCTTCCGGCTGAGCTCCCGCGCTTTCGCCAGCCGCGCCACGCCCTCGTCCAGGGTCGCGTCGCCCTTGGAGAAGCACAGCCGCGCGATGCTCGTCACCGGGTCCGCCTCGTAGAAGGCCGAGACCGGGATGGCCGCCACGCCGGCCTCCTTCACCGCGCGCAGGCAGAAGTCGCGGTCGCCCTCGGCGATGCCCGAGCCGCTGAGGTCGATGTTGAGGAAGTAGGTCCCCTGGCTGGGAAGCACCGCGAAGCCCTCGCGCTTCAGCCCCTCGGTCAGCCGGTCGCGCGAGCGCTCCAGCCCGCGCGGCATGTCGCGGAACCAGTCGGCCGAGTTCTCCAGCCCCCAGGCCACCGCGGCCTGCAGGTTGGGCGGGGTGGTGAAGGTCAGGAATTGGTGGGCGCGGGCTAGGCTGTGGGTGAGGGCCGGGGCCGCGCAGAGGAAGCCCACCTTCCAACCGGTGAGGCCGAACATCTTGCCGGCCGAACCGATCTTCACCGTCCGCTCGCGCATGCCCGGATAGGCGATCAGCGGCCGGTGTCGGGCGTTTCCGAACACCACCTGCTCCCAGACCTCGTCGCAGATCGCCACGGCGTCATGGGCGACGCAGAACTCGGCCAGCAGGGCCAGGTCCTCGTCCGGCAACACTACGCCTGCGGGATTGATCGGGTTGTTCAGCACCACGAACCGGGTGCGCGCGCTGAACGCCGCCTCCAGCATGGCCCGGTCGAAGCGCCAGTGCGGCGGGGACAGCTTCACCAGCTTGGGCGTGCCGCCGGCCCGGCGGATCAGCGGCAGGTAGGCGTCGTAGAACGGCTGGAAGACGATCACCTCATCGCCGGGCTCGATCAGGGCGAAGAAGCTGGCGGCCAGGGCCTCGGTGGCGCCGGAGGTGACGGTGACCTCGCTGGCCCAGTCCAGGTCCAGGCGCTGGCAGCGGCCGTAGTGCGTGGCCACGGCTTGGCGGAGCTCCGGCAGGCCGGCCATCGGCGGATACTGGTTGTAGCCGTTCAGCACCGCCTCGGCGGCCTTGGCGCGGACGGCCTCGGGTCCGGGATCGTCCGGGAAACCCTGGCCCAGGTTCACCGCGCCGAGACTACGGGCGAGGCCCGACATCTCCTCGAAGATGGTGGTGGGCAGGCTTGAGAAAATCGCATTCGGCATTAGGTCGACATTGGCCGCAGACTGCGCCGCTGACCATCCCGGAGGGCCCATGGACATCGTCGAATTCGAGCCCTGTCACGCCGACGCGTTCCACCGGCTGAACGAGGCGTGGATCTCCAAGTACTTCGTGATCGAGGCCAAGGACCTTGAGGTGCTGACCGACCCGCAGGGCAAGATCGTCGACAAGGGCGGGCGCATCTTCATGGCGCTCAAGGACGGCGTCGCGGTGGGCTGCGCGGCGCTGCTGAAGATGGACGACGGCGGCTACGAGGTGGCCAAGATGACGGTGTCGGAGACCCTGCGCGGCTCGGGCCTGGGGCGGCTGCTGATGCAGCGCTGCATCGACGCCGGGGCAGAGCTGGGCGCGACGCGGCTGTACCTCGAAACCAACTCATCGCTCGGCCCGGCGCTGGGCCTCTACCGGGCCATGGGCTTCCGTGACCTCGCGCCAACCGCGACTCCCTACGTCCGGGCCGACGTATTCATGGAAAGGCCGTACTGAGCCCGCTTCTCTTGTTGCGAACGACTCGCAATAGCAATAGCGTCAGCCGACTTCCCCCGGAGTTCGGCCATGCACGACCTCAAGCCCCGCGACGACCTCCTGCACGGCGAGCGCCTGCTGATCCGCACCGTGCGGCTGCTGGCGCTGGCCGCGCCTTGCCACAGCCTGCAGGGGCATTTCGAGGAAGCGTGTGGCTGCGCCGGACAGTCGGCCTACCGGATGCTGGAGGCCTTCGTGCAGCAGCTGGGCGTGCGTGGGCGGCGCCGGCTGACGCTGTCGATCCCGGCCGATCCGCGGCTCACCGACGATGAGCAGCTGATCCTGGACGCCTTCGGCTGCGCCCAGGCCGAGGACTACCGGTCGCTGGACGAGCGGCTGACCGGCTTGCTGGGCGCGGCCCCACCGTTCCCGCTCGGCGCCGCGGCCTGCGTGGTGGCCGAGACCTTGGCGCTGAACGGGCTGATGCTGCGCGCCAGGCCCGCGCCGGACGCCTTCATCCCGCAGGCGTGGCGCGACGACCCCTGCCTGCGGATGGCCGCCGAATAGGGGCTACTTCCGGTCCCGGGCGAGCCGCAGGATCGCGCCGTTGCGGTCGTCGGCCACCCAGATCGCGCCGTCGGCCGCCACGGCCATCCCCACCGGCGCGCCGGCCGGTCGCTTGCCCTTGGCGGCCCGCCAGCCTGGGGTGAGATCGAGGGCCTTGGTCGTCTTCGGCAGGCCGGCGGCGTCCAGCTCATAGGCCAGGAGGCGCGAGCCGGTCGGCCGGTAGCCGTGCAGGCTGACGATCAGCCGGCCCTGGAGCTCTGGGAACATGGCGCCCCGGTACTCGATCAGGTCCAGCGGCGCGCCGTGGGCGGGGAGCAGCAGGTCGGGCCGGCGATAGGGCGCGCACGAGACCTTCCGCGCTTTCCAGGCCGGCGCCGGCTGGTTCGCGCCCACGCAGTACGGCCAGCCGTAGTGGGCGCCGGCCTTCAGCACGTTCAGCTCCTCCGGCGGCCAGGCCGGGTCGGCGACGTCGATGCTGTTCTCGGCCTGGAGGATCGCGCCGGCGCGGGTTCGCACCAGGGCCAGCGAGTTGCGCAGGCCGCGGGCGAAGACGCTGGGCTCGGCCGCCCACTTGCCCGGACCCTCGGGGGCGAAGCGCCAGATGGCGGCGTGCTTCTCCGCCTCGGCGCAGCGGGCCTGGCCGGGCTTGGGCGGGCACTGGTCGGAGGGCGCGCCGACGTTGACCAGCAGGGCGCCGTCCGCGTCGAAGATGAAGGCCGAGAGCGGGTGGCGGTTCTCGTGCAGGCGGTTGTCGGGCAAGCCCGTGACCACCGGGGTCAGGGAGCCTTGAGGATCGGCGGCGTCGGGATCGAAGCGGCTGATCCGGCTCATCTCGCCGAGGTAGACCTTGCCGTCCGGCCCCACGGCCAGTGTGTGGGGCAGGTCAAGCTTGGTGAGGACCTTCTTCAAGACGGGCTCGCCGCCGGGCCTCGGCGTCAGGCGCCAGACGGAACCGCGGCCCGGGTCCCAGGTCCCGAGGTCGACCGCCAGCCAGTCGCCGCCCGGCAGCGCCAGCAGGGTGCGGGGCAGGTGGATGGTGCGCCTGGACGGCGGCAGGCCGGAGGGAGGCGGGGCCAGGACGATGCCCGCGCAGATCCCTTTGCGGGCCTCGATCGGCGCGCGCGGATAGCCGTCGCAGGTGCGGCCGTCGCGGGCGTAGCCCCACTGGGGAACGGACTGCGCCTGGGCCGCGCCGCCGAACAGCGCGAGCGCCAGGGCGGCGGTCAGCCGGCGCATGGGCTCAGTGCTGGGTCGCCAGGACCACGCCGGTCAGCACGGCGCACCAGTGGGCGGCCGCGGCGGCCACCACATGGCCGTGCCAGATGGCCCGCGAGAACTTCAGCCGCTTGTTCACATAGAAGATCACGCCGGTGGAATAGAGCACCCCGCCGGTGACCAGCAGGGCCAGGGCGTACCAGGCCAGGGTGTCGATCATCGGCTTCAGCGCCACGACCACCAGCCAGCCCATGACCAGATAGACCACCACCCAGAACTTCCGGTCGATGCCGACGAGGAACAGTTTGCCCAGCGCGCCCAGCGCCGCGATGCTCCACACGGCTGCGGTCATGCCCGGGCCCCAGGCGCCGGGCAGGTTGAGCGTGAAGGGCGTGTACGAGCCGGCGATCATCAGGAAGATGCCGGCATGGTCCAGCCGACGCAGCACCGGCCGGTACTGGGGCTTGGCGAAGTTATAGGCGGTGGAGAAGGCCAGCATGGCGATGATGCCGGCGGCATAGATCGAGACGCCTACGACGTTGCTGATCCGGCCGCCCATGACGGCGAGGGTCAGCAGCACGATCCCGCCGACCAGCGCCAGTGTCAGGCCCATCACATGGACCACGAGGTCCGCGCACTTGGCCGCCGGGGTCGGGTAGTGGCGGGGCGGGAAGGGCCGGTCGGGAGAGGTCATTCGAAACTCCGATCGATCTATCCGTCTCACGACGGCGGGCTGCACGTCCAGAGCCACTTTTCCGCGTCTTCGTCGCGGCGAAACCACTAATGGTAGAAAAATGCTTGCGTAAGGCCGAGAGGCCGGGTCTAGCGGCCATAGGATCAGGATAGTGGAGCAATATTATGATGATCGGACGCGTGGCCGCCGGCTTGCTGCTGGCGGCCCTGGCGATGGAGCCGGCGGCGGCGAAGGAGCTGGCCTTCACGGCGCGGCTGAGCGGGGACCAGGCGCCGACGCTCAAGGATTCCACGGCCACCGGCCAGGCGCGCCTGATTGTGGACACCGAGCGGCAGACCGTCGACCTCACGCTGGACGTCGCCGGCCTGACAACCGACCAGCTCTGGGACCGCCTGGTGGCCGCGCCCGTCGGGCCGATCCACCTGCACCTCTACGGCCATGACCACGGCGGCGCGGCGAGCGCCAGTCTGGCCCTGCCCGTGCCCTACGGGCCCAGCTACTCGGCGACCGCCGGCGGTTTCCGGGTGGTGGTCAAGGGTTACCCTTACGCCGCCGGGGCGACGCTGGTGAAGTCCACGGTCCCCTTCGACGCCTTCGTGACGTCGCTGAGGCAGGGGGCCATCGTGCTCAACATCCACACCGACCGCGCCACCGACGGCGAGATCAGCGGGACGATGACCCGCGCTACTCTTCCTTGACGCGCTTCTTGCGGAAGGAGGGGTTCAGGACCCGCTTGCGCAGGCGGATCGACTTCGGCGTCACCTCGACCAACTCGTCCTCCTCGATATAGGCGATGGCCTGTTCGAGGGTCGGGCGACGGGGCGGGGTGAGGCGCACGGCCTCGTCCTTGCCCGACGCCCGCACGTTGGTCAGCTGCTTGGCCTTCATCGGGTTGACGTCGAGGTCGTCGGACCGCGAGTTCTCGCCGATGATCATGCCCTGGTAGGTCTTCTCGCCGGCGCCCACGAACATGAAGCCGCGGTCCTCGAGGTTCCACAGCGCGAAGGCCGCCGTCTCGCCGTCGCCGTTGGAGACCAGCACGCCCTTGCGGCCGGCGTCGATGGGGCCCTTGTAGGGCTCGTAGTGGCTGAACACGCGGTTCAGCACGCCCGAGCCGCGGGTGTCGGTCAGGAACTCGCCCTGATAGCCGATCAGCGAGCGCGACGGCGACATCAGGCTGATGCGCGTCTTGCCGGCGCCCGACGGGCCCATGTCCTTCAGCTCGGCCTTCCGGGCCGACAGCTTCTCGATGACGATGCCGGTGAACTCGTCGTCCACGTCGATCATCACGTCCTCGATCGGCTCCAGCCGCTCGCCGGTCTCGGGATCGGTCTGGAACACCACCCGCGGGCGGCTGATGGACAGCTCGAAGCCCTCGCGGCGCATACCTTCGATCAGCACGCCCAGCTGCAGTTCGCCGCGGCCGGCGACCTCATAGGCGTCCTTGTCCGGCGTCTCCGTGACGCGGATGGCGACGTTGGACTCGGCTTCCTTCTGCAGGCGCGCGGCGATGACGCGGCTCTGCACCTTGTCGCCCTCGCGGCCGGCCAGCGGGCTGTCGTTGACCGAGACGGTCATGGAGATGGTCGGCGGGTCGATCGGCTGGGCGGGAAGCGCCTCGGTGACCTCCATGGCGCACAGGGTGTCGGCCACGGTGGCCTTCGAGAGGCCGGCGATGGCGACGATGTCGCCAGCCTCGGCGTCGTCGATCGGCTGGCGCTTCAGGCCGCGGAAGGCCAGCACCTTGGTGATGCGGCCGCGCTCGATTTCCTTGCCGTCCAGGCCGAGCGCGTGGATGGCCAGTCCGGGAACGGCCTTGCCGCTCTCGATCCGGCCGGTCAGCAGTCGGCCCAGGAACGGGTCGTTCTCGATCAGCACCGAGAGGATCTGGAACGGCTTGTCCTTGTTCTCCACGACCTTGGGTTCCGGCACGTGGCGCACGATCAGGTCGAACAGCGGAGCCAGGTTGTCGTTGGGCTTGGCCAAGTCCATCGTGGCCCAGCCGTTCTTGCCCGACGCGTAGATGTGCGGGAAATCCAGCTGCTCGTCCGTGGCGCCCATGGCGGCGAACAGGTCGAAGGCGTCGTTCAGGATGCGGTCGGGATCGGCATGCGGCCGGTCGACCTTGTTCAGGCAGAGGATCGGCTTGAGGCCCATCTTCAGCGCCTTGCCCAGCACGAACTTGGTCTGGGGCATGACGCCCTCTTCGGCGTCCACCAGGATGACGCATCCGTCCACCATCCCCAGGATCCGCTCGACCTCGCCGCCGAAGTCGGCGTGGCCGGGGGTGTCGATGATGTTGATGCGGGTCTCGCCCGCCTCGCCGTGCCACAGCACCGAGGTGCACTTGGCCAGGATGGTGATCCCGCGCTCGCGCTCCTGGTCGTTGGAGTCCATGGCGCGTTCGACCGTCGCCTCGTTGGCTCGGAAGACGCCGGACTGGGCGAGCAGCTGGTCCACCAGCGTGGTCTTGCCGTGGTCGACGTGGGCGATGATGGCGATATTTCGGAGCGACATGGCGCGGACGGTCTCTTTGAGAAGGCGCGCGCTTGTAAGGGAACCCGAGGCGCGCCGCCAGTGTGTTGTGCGCCGCACATAACGTCTCGGGCGAATGACGTAACGTGATATCCTGTTTTAGCAGCGAAATCAGGAAAACTGCGGGGGTGCGACAGAAAAGTTTCTTCGTTGGGCCTTGTGTTTTTGTGCACTGCACATTAGCTTCAGCATACGAAGCGTCGGTTGGCGCTTCCGCCCTTCGTGGGCGTTTCCTCCCTAATTGAACTGCCGCGCCCGATGGCGCGGCTTTTTTTTGGCCTGAGCAGTCGAGCTGGCGACGTGCGGACGCGGCTGCCGTGAAGGACCGCAACCGTCGGGCCACGCGCGGCCAGCCCTGGCTCCAACAGCCCGCCACCTGAACATGGCTGCTCCGGCCGCTCCACGGGACAAGGAAGCTCCCGATATTTTGCCACCGCCTGTCGGCCCGACCTATCCTCGCCCGTCCTAGGACCGAACGAGGAGACCCCCCATGCTGTACGCCCTGCTTTGCTACAACGACGAGGACGTCGTCTGGGCCTGGGACAAGAAGCAGGACGGCGAGGTCATGCAGCGCCTGGGCGTCGTTCGCGACCGCCTGGAGCAGGCCGGCAAGCTGGGCCCCTCGCTGCGGCTGCTGCCCACCACCGCGGCCACCACCTTCCGCAAGACCGACCCGCCCCTGGTGATCGACGGCCCGTTCGCCGAGACCAAGGAACAGCTGCTCGGCATCTACATCATCGACGTGGCCGACCTGGACGAGGCGCTGCAGATCGCCAAGGAGCTGGGCGACGCCAACCCCGGCGGCGCCTACGAGATCCGCCCGCTGGCGGTCTATAACAACGGCTCGCCGCAAGCGGTCGCCGGAGGCGTCGTCGCGGCATGACGAACGACCTGGCCTGGATCAACGCGGCGCTCTCGGGCGCGCGTCCCCAGGCCGTGGGGGCGCTGCTGCGCTACTTCCGCGACCTGGACACGGCCGAGGAAGCCTTCCAGGACGCCTGCCTGCGGGCGCTCAAGAACTGGCCGCAGAACGGCCCGCCGCGCGATCCCGCGGCCTGGCTGATCATGGTGGGCCGCAACGCCGCCCTGGACGGGGTGCGCAAGCGCTCGCGCCTCACCGACCTGCCGCCCGAGGAGAAACTGTCCGACCTGGACGACGCCGAGGAACGGGCGGCCGACCACATCGACGCCTCGGACTATCGCGACGACGTCCTGCGCCTGCTGTTCATCTGCTGCCACCCGGACCTGCCGACGACCCAGCAGATCGCGCTGGCGCTGCGGATCGTCTCGGGCCTGTCGGTGAAGCAGATCGCCCGCGCCTTCCTGGTCTCGGAAGCGGCCATGGAACAGCGCATCACCCGGGCCAAGCGGATCGTGGCCGAGGGCGACGCCCAGTTCGAGACCCCCGGCCCGGTCGAGCGCGCAGAGCGGCTCGCGGGCGTGGCGGCCATGCTCTACCTGGTCTTCAACGAGGGCTATTCGGCCGGCGACAACCCCGCCCGCGCCCAGCTGTGCGGCGAGGCGATCCGGCTGACCCGCCTGCTGCTCAGGCTCTACCAGACCGAGCCCGAGATCATGGGCCTGCTCGCCCTGATGCTGGTGCAGCATGCCCGCACGCCCGCGCGGTTCGACGCCGAGGGCCAGATCGTCCTGCTGGAGGACCAGGATCGCGCCCTCTGGAACCGCCAGATGATCAACGAGGGCCTGGCGCTGATCGATAAGGCCATGCGCCACCGGCGGCCCGGCGCCTACCAGATCCAGGCCGCCATCGCCGCCCTGCACGCCCGGGCCGTCATGCCGGCCGACACCGACTGGGCCCAGATCGATCGGCTGTACGCCGGGCTGGAGCGCCTGACCCCGTCGCCGGTGGTCACGCTCAACCGCGCCGTCGCCGTCAGCAAGGTGGTGGGGCCCGAGGCGGCGCTGGCGATGATCGCGCCGCTGGCGGACAAGCTGTCGGGCTATTTCCATTTCCACGGCCTGACCGGCGCGCTGAACCTCGAGCTGGGCCGCCACGCCGAGGCCCGCGTGGCCTTCGACCGCGCCATCGCGCTGGCCAACACCGCTGCCGAGGCCGGCCACATCCGCCAGCACCTGGACCGGCTGATGGCCGACCACGGGCCGGGCGAAGAGAAAAACGCCGGCTAGCCGAACGGACGTGTCGGAGTGGCCCCGGCTGGTTCGTCCTTGGGGCAGGATCAAGACAGGAGCCCCCGATGTCAGAGACTCTCGAAGCCCCCGCCATGCCGCAGGTCGACACCAAGGGCGGCGTTGTCGCCTACCTCGCCATCGACGGCGCGATGAAGGCGGCCGAGTTCTACGAGAAGGCGTTCGCCGCCGAGATCGCCTTCGCCCATCCGGTCGACGACCAGGGCCGGACGATGCACATCCACCTCTACATCAACGGCTCGTCGGTGATGCTGGGCGACTTCTACGAGGAGCATGGCTTCGCGAAGGTCGCGCCCCAGGGCTTCACCATGCAGCTCATCGTGGACGACATCCACAAATGGTTCGACCGCGCCGTCGCCGCCGGCTGCGAGAGCGCGATCCCGCCGCAGAAGATGTTCTGGGGCGACACCTGGGGCCAGGTCCTCGACCCGTTCGGCGTCGCCTGGGCCTTCAATCAGGGCGCGTAGGCCGCGCCCGGGACGGCCCGCGACCGCCCTCCCCCTCCGGCCGCGGGCCGCCCATCTTCACCTGAGGAAACGAAGACGATGACCGACATCACCGCCGCCGCGCCGCCGAACGGCAAGGCCCTGACCATCGCCGGCTGGACCCTGACCGGCGTCTTCACCGCCTTCATGATCTTCGACGTGGGCATCAAGCTGGTCGGCCATCCGGAGGTCGCCAAGAGCGCCGCCCAACTGGGCCTGCCGACCGGCAGCGGGTTCGGCATCGGCGTGATGGAGGGCGTGATCCTGGCGCTCTACCTGTTCCCCCGCACCGCGGTGCTGGGCGCGGTGCTGGTGACCGCCCTGATGGGCGGGACCTGCGCCGTGCACCTCCTGAACGGCAATCCGCTGTTCAGCCACATGCTGTTCGGGCCCTACCTGGCGCTGTTCGCCTGGGGCGGCCTGTGGCTGCGTGACGCCAAGCTCCGGGCGCTGCTTCCGATTCGGCGTTAACCAATCCCGAACCGGCGGCATGGTTAATGAATTCGACGAGCCTGGACTCCGCAGCGGATACTCCAGGTGATTCGGAACAGGATCCATGCGGCGGCTCACTCTCGCACTTCTCTGCGCGACCTACCTCTGCCTCTCGCTGATCATAGCGCTGAGCCTCTGGCGCAATGGCATGGGCTGGGGCGTGGCGATCTCGTCGATGATGGGCTGCTTCGGCGTCTGCCTGGCCTCCCACGGCATGATCATGCGCTTCCTGGAGATGCGTGAGATCCGCGGCGAGGTCGAAGCCGTGCGCGACGCCCACCGCATCCTGCTGGACCAGGTGGTGCGCATCGACGGCCGGGTGACCCAGATCGCCACGGTGGTCGACGCCGACAAGTCCCGTTCGAACGAGCTGACCGGCGAGGTCCACCTGCTGGAAAAGCTGGTCGCCAAGATGAGCCGCCGGTTCGATGAGCCCCAGGCGCCCTATCTCGCCGCCCGCGGCGGCCACGACATGCGCGGCCAGGACGGCCGCCCGCCCCGGAGCATGCTGGAGATCGTCCGCGAGGCGCTCTCCGAGAACCGCGTCGACCTCTACCTGCAGCCGGTCGTGGGCCTGCCGCAGCGCAAGACCGTCTTCTACGAAAGCTTCTCGCGCCTGCGCGACGCCAGCGGCCAGGTGATCATGCCGGCGGAATACCTGGCGGTCGCCGAGCCCGGCGGCCTGATCACCGCCATCGACAACCTGCTGCTGTTCCGCTGCGTGCAGATCGTCCGGCGCCTGGCGCGCCAGGACCGGCGCGTGGGCATCTTCTGCAACATCTCCATGTCCAGCCTGGGCGACGAGGAGTTCTTCCCGCAGTTCCTCGACCTGCTGCGCGCCAACCGCGACCTGGCCCCGGCCCTGGTGTTCGAGGTCGGCCAGGCCGCGTTCGACGCCCGCAACTCGGTCCAGGCCCGCAACATGGGCCGACTCGCCGACCTGGGCTTCCGCTTCAGCCTGGACAAGGTCACCAACCTCGACCTGGACCTGCAGGACCTGACCCGTTCGGACGTGAAGTTCGTGAAGGTGGCGGCCCAGACCCTGCTGGACGAGCTGACCGAGGTGGAGGACCGCCTGGTCCTGCGCTCCATGCCCGACCTGGCCGCCGAGGACTTCGCCCTGCTGCTGCGCCGCTACGGCGTCGACCTGATCGCCGAGAAGGTGGAGAGCGAGCGCCAGGTCGTGGACATCCTCGACCTCGACATCCAACTGGGCCAGGGCCACCTGTTCGGCGAGCCCCGCGCCATCAAGAACGACGTCCTGTCCGAGGCCGGCGCCCCGCCCTCGAACGTCGAGCGCCTGCGCGTCCGCGCCGCTTAGGACCACAGAAAACACAGAAGACACGGAAGGGTCCGCGCGAGCGGGCCCTTTTTCATTTCCACGCCGCCGCCGGGTTGTTACGAGCGCCCGCTACGCGGGCAGGACGGTCGCGCTCCTTTCTGTGTCCTTCTGTGCTTTCTGTGGTTCCCCATCCATGACCTCCCCCACCCCGATCCAAGGGCTCTCCGAACTCGCCGGCCGCTACGACGTGCTGCTCTGCGACGTCTGGGGCGTGATCCACAACGGCCGCGAGAGCTTCCCCGAGGCCTGCGCCGCCCTGGCGCGGTTCCGGGCCGAGGTGGGGCCCGTGATCCTGATCTCCAACGCACCCCGGCCACACCCGCCGGTCGTGGAGCAGCTCGACGCGCTGGGCGTACCCCGCGCCGCCTGGACCAAGCTGGTCACCTCGGGCGACGCCACCCGTCCGTTGCTGTCCGCGCGCGCGCCCGGTCGGGTGTGGGCGATCGGCCCCGAGCACCAGAGCGTGCTCTACGGCGGCCTGGACCTCTCCATGGGCGAGCCGGAGGACGCCGACTTTATCTCGGTGACCGGTCCCTACGACGACGAGAACGATGAGCCCGGCGACTACCGCGACCGCTTCGTCACCTGCGTCGGGCGCGGCCTGGACCTGATCTGCGCCAATCCCGACATCGTGGTGCAGCGGGGCGACAAACTGATCTACTGCGGCGGCGCCCTGGCCCAGCTCTATGAGAGCCTGGGCGGTCGCGCGGTGATGGCGGGCAAACCGTACGCCCCGATCTACGAGATGGCGCTGCGCGAGGCGGAATCCGAGCTGGGGCGGCCGATCGACGCGGCCCGGGTGCTGTGCGTGGGCGACGGGCTGCCCACCGACGTCCGCGGGGCCAATGCCCGCGGGTTGGATATTTTGTTTGTGGCCAATGGGATACACGGAGCCGAGACTGTGGGTCTCGACGGCCTCAATCTCGCCGTAATTGATGATCTCCTGCGGCAAGAAGGCCTACATGCGACCTGGGCCATTGCCGATATGGCATGGTGAACGGGGCGAGCCGCACCGCCGACGGCACGGGTCGGCGGCGCGGAGGGCGCACCCGCAACAGCAGGCTGAGGGGAATCTGCCGTGCAGGGTTTCTATTTCGATGAATTGACCGTCGGTCAGACGGCGGAGATGAGCCGTGTCGTGGGGGCCGCGGACATCGAGGCGTTCGCCGAGGTTTCCGGCGACAACAACCCCGTCCATCTGGACGAGGACTACGCCAAGACCACCACCTTCGGGGAGCGGATCGCCCACGGCATGCTGTCGGCGGCCTATATCTCGGCGATCCTGGGGACCAAGCTGCCGGGACCCGGCGCGATCTACCTGTCGCAGTCGCTCCGGTTCCGCCGGCCGGTGAAGATCGGCGACCTGGTGGTGGCCCGCGTGACGGTGAAGACGCTGGACGAGAGCCGAGGCCACGTGACCCTGGACACCGCCTGCGAGGTCAGCGGCAAGACGGTGGTCGATGGCGAAGCTCTAGTGATTGCGCCGCGCCGCCCCGCATGACTTAAACGGACGCATGAAGCGTATCCGGGTCATCCGCGGCTGGAAGGATCTGTCTGAAGGCGACCGCGGCGCCGCCGTGGCGATGGGCAGTTTCGACGGCGTCCACCTCGGCCACCAGCAGGTGATCGAGCTGGCCGCCCGGGCCGCGGGCGACCTGGGCGCGCCCTTGGGCGTGATCACCTTCGACCCGCACCCGCGCGTCTATTTCCGGCCGGACGAGCCGGCGTTCCGGCTGATGAAGACCGACCAGCAGGCGCGCGCGCTGGAGAAGCTGAACGTCGACATCCTGTACGTCCTGCCGCTCGAGGCCGAGCTGGCGGAGATGACCGACCGCGAGTTCGCCACCCGCGTGCTGCACGACGGCCTGGGCGCGCGCCACGTGGCCGTGGGCTTCGACAATTCGTTCGGCAAGGGCCGCACCGGCACGCCCGACACTATGCGCCAGTACGGCCAGGAGCTGGGCTTCGGCGTCTCGGTGGCCGACCCGGTCGGCGACGGCGGCGGCGAGAAGTTCTCCTCCACGGCCGTTCGCGAGGCGCTGCGCGACGGCCATCCCGAGGCCGCGGCCGAGATCCTGGGCCGCCCGTTCGCGATCGAGGGGCCGGTGCAGCGGGGCCGGCAACTCGGCCGCAAGCTGGGCTTCCCCACCGCCAACGTCGACCTCAGCGACTACGTCTCGCCGAAATTCGGGGTCTATGCGACGCGGACACGCCTGTCCGACGGCCGCGAGTTCGCCGGGGTGGCCAACATCGGGATCAACCCGACGGTCCAGGGCGTCACGCAGCCCCTGCTGGAGGTCTGGCTGTTCGACTTCGACGAGGACATCTACGACCGCGTCATCGAGACCGACCTCATCGCCTTCCTGCGGCCGGAGGAGAAGTTCTCCAGCCTGGAAGCGATGACGGAACAGGTGATGGCCGACGCCAGGCGGGCGAAGGCGCTGCTCGGGGCCTAAGGCCCAATCCTCTCAAAATGTTCGTCATCGCCCGGCTTGTCCGGGCGACCCATGATCGCCGTCTTTGCCGGTAGGGTCGCCACGGCGCCGCCGCGCTTCCTGGAGCGCCACGGAGATCCTGGGTGGCCCGGACAAGCCGGGCCATGACGATCAATGAAATTGTCCTGACGCCGTGCGCCTCGGCCGCCCACATCAGGGAGCCCGACAGGCGGACGGCTCGATCCTGTAGGCTGCCCCGTATTCCGGGAAATCTCAGCTGGTTCGTCTGGCCCGCGCCCTAGCGGGCGACGGTGATGTCTTTGATCAGGCTCTGCACGGCGGGCTTGCCGCCGGCGTTCCAGACAGCCTTCAGATAGGCCAGGGTCCGGGCCGCCGCGTCGTCCTGCTTCCACTCGCAGCCGTGGAACTGGCAGTTCTGGAACACGGGCGTCTCGCCGCCCGAATAGACCAGGCGGCAGTCGCGGAATTCGCAATCGGAGAAGGTCTCGCCGTCAAGGATGACGGTCTCGTGGTTGTACCCGACGCCGCTCGGCATGATGTCTCTCAGTTGTCGCCGGCGCTCGGATCGCCCGGGCCGGCGCTGTTGGTTTCGGACTCGGCCCGATCGCGGTCGCGCTGTTCGCGCTTGGCCGCGGCCTTTTCGGCCAGCTTGTTGGCCTTCTGGCGGTCGCGTTCCATCCGCTCGAACTGGTAGTTGGGCTTCCGAGCCATGCGGTCACTCCGTGAGGGCGGCGTCCGTCTTGTCGGCCGACCCTTCGGAGGCGGGCGCTTGGTAGGTCGCCGCGCAGATCGCTTCCAGGTGGCCGCGGATGGCGCGGGGCGCCAGCAGCGCGTCGACAGCGCGGCAGCCGTCCGCTTTCAGGCGTTGCTTGAGCCCGGCGAGGTTGGGAGCCTGTCCCGAGCGGGCGAGCGCGTAAGCGCGTTCAATGGTCGATGTGGTCACAATCTAGGTTGAGCGGTCCGGCGGACCCCGAAGGTTCCGCCGGACACACCCATATTCCTTAGGCGGCTTGCAGTTGGCCGGCGGACATCTTGCCGCTGCGCTGGTCGCGCTCCAGTTCGAACTGGACCTTCTGGCCTTCGTTCAGCGAGCCGAGGCCCGCGCGTTCGACGGCCGAGATGTGCACGAACACGTCGTTGCCGCCGTCGTCGGGTTGGATGAAGCCGAAGCCCTTGGTGGCGTTGAACCACTTCACAGTGCCGGTAGCCATGATGTTCTGTCTTTCTAGTTCAAGTGCTCACGCGTCCCGGACGGGACGAGAGATCAAAATGTCGGAGAGGTCTTCAGGAAGTCCGGGCTCGATCCAAAGAACAAGCGTGGAGAGCAACCGAACCAAATCGATATTTGATGGTCCCTTATGTCACGATTGCCGGTCGGATGCCAGACAAATCGCTCTGATGGCCCACGCGACCCGTTCCGAAGGCCCTGCGTACGAGACAAAATACGCCTGATATCGGGTCAGGCAAGCCCAGGGATGACGCCCCGCGCTCTTCCTGTTAGAGCCAGCGCCATGTTTTCGGTTCGGACGAGCCTGCGAATTACCCGCCCGGCGTGACGCCGCGGTCGGTTTCGATCCAGTGCGCGCCGGGTACCGTTGAAACCCGTCCTCCCCGGTCACGAAGCGGCGCCCGCCGCGGAGGCCGCACCGGGGATCATCCGAGCCCAGCCGGAAAGTCCCATGGCCGACGACGCCGATAAATCCTCCGTTCAAGTCAAAGAGGGCCGCGACTACCGCGAGACCGTCTTCCTCCCCGACACGCCCTTCCCCATGCGGGCGGGCCTGCCGCAGAAGGAGCCGCAGATCCTGGCGAAGTGGGCGGAGCTGGACCTCTACAACGCGATCCGCGCGGAACGGCAGCGCGCCGGCGCGCCGCTGTTCGTGCTGCACGACGGGCCGCCCTACGCCAACGGCGCGATCCACATCGGTCACGCCCTGCAGAAGACCCTGAAGGACTTCGTGGTCCGCTCGCGGTTCCTGCTGGGCTACGACGTCGACTACGTCCCCGGCTGGGACTGTCACGGCCTGCCGATCGAGTGGAAGATCGAGGAGGAACTGCGGGGGCAAGGTCGCCGGAAGGACGAGGTCTCCAAGGCGGAGTTCCGCACTCGCTGCCGCGAGTATGCAGCCCACTGGATCGACGTCCAAAGAGACGGCTTCAAGCGCCTGGGCGTGCTGGGCGACTGGCCGAACCGCTACGCCACCATGGACTATTCGAGCGAGGCCGCGATCGTGGCCGAGTTCCACAAGTTCGTGGCCTCGGGCCAGCTCTACCGCGGCTCCAAGCCGGTGATGTGGAGTCCGGTGGAACGCACCGCGCTGGCCGACGCCGAGGTCGAGTACCACGACCACGTCAGCCCAACGATCTGGGTGAAGTTCCCGGTCGTCGAGGGCAGCGACGCCGCGCGTGGCGCGTCCGTGGTGATCTGGACCACCACGCCCTGGACCATCCCGGCCAACCGGGCGGTCAGCTACAACGAGGCCATCGACTACGCCGTCTACCAGGTCGAGGCGATGGAAGAGGGCCTGGAGTTCGAGCCCTGGGCCAAGGCCGGCGACCGGCTGATCGTGGCCGAAAAGCTGTCGGGCGACGTCTTCAAGGCCGCCAAGATCGCCACGGCCCGCAAGGTCGAGGCGGTGGACTGCCAGGGCATGGTCCTGGAGCATCCGCTGGCGGCGCTGGACACCCACTATGCGTTCCAGGTGCCGATGCTGGCGGGCGACCACGTCACCGAGGACGCGGGCACGGGCTTCGTGCACACCGCGCCCGGCCACGGCGCCGACGACTATGTGGTCTGGCTGGCCCACGGCCACCGCGAGATCCCCGACACCGTCGACCCGGACGGCGCCTACTACCCGCACGTGCCGCTGTTCGCGGGCCTGAAGGTGCTTGAGACCGAGGGCAAGAAGGCCGGCAAGTTCGGGCCGGCCAACGGCGCGGTCATGGACAAGCTGATCGAGGCCGGCCGCCTGCTGGCCCGCGGGCGGATGGAGCACAGCTATCCGCACTCCTGGCGCTCCAAGGCCCCGGTGATCTTCCGCAACACCCCGCAGTGGTTCATCCGCATGGACGAGCCGATCGACGACCCCGCGCACGGCGGCCGGTCGCTGCGCGAGACGGCGCTGGACGCCATCGAGGCCACCACCTTCCATCCGGCCGGCGGCAAGAACCGCATCCGCTCGATGGTGGAGAGCCGCCCCGACTGGCTGATCAGCCGCCAGCGGGCCTGGGGCGCGCCGTTGGCCATGTTCGTCGACAAGGAGACGAACCAGCCGCTGCACGACGACGAGGTGAACCGCCGGATCGTCGACCTGATCGCCAAGGAAGGCGCCGACGCCTGGTTCAACCGGCCGGACGCCGACTTCCTGGGCCAGCACGATCCCCAGCGCTTCGAGAAGATCGAGGACATCCTCGACGTCTGGTTCGATTCCGGCTCGACCCACGCCTTCACCCTGGAGAACCGCGCCCACACCCATTGGCCGGCCGACCTCTATCTCGAGGGCTCGGACCAGCACCGCGGCTGGTTCCAGTCGTCGCTGTTGGAAAGCTCGGGCACCCGGGGCCGCGCGCCCTACGACGCCATCCTCACCCACGGCTTCACCATGGATGAGAACGGCGAGAAGATGTCCAAGTCCAAGGGCAACACTGTCGACCCCGAGGTGGTGATCCGCGAGAGCGGCGCCGAGATCATCCGCCTGTGGGCCGCGATGATCGACTACGCGGACGACAGCCGGATCGGGAAGACGATCCTGCAGACCACCTCCGACGCCTATCGCAAGCTGCGCAACACCGTGCGCTACATGCTGGGCGCGCTGGCGGACTACTCGCCCGACGAAGCCGTGGAACTCAGCGACATGCCGCCGCTGGAGCGCTTCATCCTGCACCGGCTGCATGAGCTGGATGGCCAGGTCCGGGCCGCCTACGAGGCCTATCTGTTCCAGGACGTGGTCCGGCCGGTGACCGAGTTCTGCCAGAACGAGCTGTCGGCCCTGTTCTTCGACATCCGTCGGGACGCCCTCTACTGCGACCAGCCGTCTTCGCTCCGCCGCCGCGCCGCGCGCACGGTGATGGAGGCGGTGTTCGAGCGCCTGACCGCCTGGCTCAGCCCGCTGATCCCCTTCACCATGGAAGAGGCCTGGACGACCCGCTATCCGGACGCCCACTCCAACAGCATGCGGACGATCCCGGAGACCCCGGCCGAATGGCGCAACGACGCCGAGGCCGCCCGCTGGGCCAAGGTGCAGCAGGTGACCTCCGTGGTCACCGGCGCGCTTGAGATCGAGCGGCGCGAGAAGCGGATGGGCGCGGCGCTGGAGGCCGCCCCGGTGGTCTATGTGGCCGACGCCGACCTGCTGGCCGCCTTCGAGGGCCTGGACGCCGCCGAGGTGTTCCGCACCAGCCAGGCGACCCTGGTCGCCGGCGAAGGCGGGGGCTTCAAGCTGCCGGAAGTCCCCGGCGTCTCGGTCGAACCGCTGAGGGCGGAGGGCCGCAAGTGCGCCCGCTCCTGGCGCATCCTGCCGGAGGTCGGCTCCGACCCGCGTTACCCGGACCTGTCGCTGCGCGACGCCGAGGCGGTGGCGGCCTGGGACGCGGCCCGCGCATGACCGGAGCCGTGGAGACCGCCCCGCCCGCCGGCAAGACCACCCGCTGGGCCGTGCGCGCCTACGTGCTGGCGGCCGTCATCGTCGTGCTGGACCAGCTCAGCAAGTACTGGATCCTCTCGGTCGTGCGCCTGGCCGAGCGCGACACCATCGAGGTGTTCTGGCCGCTGCAGTTCACCCGCATCTGGAACGAGGGCGTCAGCTTCGGCCTGCTGCAGGCCCAGCACGACGTGGTCCGCTGGGGCCTGGTGGTGTTCTCGCTGGGCGTGGCGACCCTGCTGGCCGTCTGGGCGCGCAGCCAGACCCGGCTGCTGCCGGCGCTGGGCCTGGGCCTGGTGATCGGCGGCGCGGTCGGCAACGCCATCGACCGCGCCCGCTTCGGCGCGGTGGTGGATTTCATCGACGTCCAGCGGCTGGGATTCTTCCCCTGGATCTTCAATATCGCCGACAGCGGCATCACCATCGGCGTGATCCTGCTGCTGCTCGACAGCCTGCGGCCACAACGCCCGGCCTGATCCCGTTGGCGCAGACCGTTGTTTGCGGTATTCCCTTTCAATTCCGGCCGGGGGGCCGCCCCGCCGTTTTCCCGCCACGGGAAAACGGCAAGCTAATATTCGAGCGCGCTTCCTGATCGTCGATGCCGATCGCATCGTCGGGAAGCGCTGGAGGAGTCTTCTACGTTCATGACGTTCAATCGCGTGATTGTTGCGACCGCCCTGGTCGCGGCCGCCGGGCTTGCTGGCTGCCAGTCGACCCAGAAGGCCCTGGGCATGTCCAAGGTGACCCCCGACGAATTCCGCATCGTCACCAAGGCTCCGCTGGTCGTTCCGCCCGACTACGCCCTGCGCCCGCCGGCCCCCGGCGAGCCGCGCCCGCAGGAGCTGCAGCCCGAGAGCGCCGCGCGCAACGCCCTGCTGGGCCAGCGTGAAGCCGAACAGCGCTCGGACGGTGAGAAGATGCTGGTGGCCAAGGCCGGCGCCGAGAAGGCCGACCCGCTGGTGCGCTACGTCGTCGACGATGAGTTCGGCGACATCTCGCACAAGGAAAAGAGCTTCGCCGACCGGGTGATGTTCTGGAAGAAGGACGACGCGGCCGCGCCGCAGCAGACCGCCGCCCTCGACGGTTCGAACACGCCCCTCGACCCCGCCGCCGAGAAGGAACGCGTCGCCAAGCTGACCGGCGACAAGCCCATCACCATCCAGCGCGAAGGCAAGTCCAGGATCAAGCTCCCGGGGCTGTAGGGCTCGGAGCCCATCCCTCCTCTTCAGGGGAGGGTGGCCGAGGCGCAGCCTCGGACGGGTGGGGGAGCCGGGCTCAAGCTCGACACTCGGTGCTTGGGCGCCATTCCCCACCCTGGCCGCTTCGCGGCCTGTCCCTCCCCTGAAGAGGAGGGATGATCTTTCACTCCTCCCCGGGCGTCTTCACCGTGAAGCCCTGCGCCCGCAGGCGCTCCAGCACGCCGTTCTGCGCCAGCAGGGGCCGGAGCGGGACGAGGGCGATGGCATGCCCCGGGGTCTTCAGCGCGCTGGCGATCGCCGCGGCGGTGTCGGCCTTGGTCCGCTCGTCGTAGGTCCGTCCGCCGGCGATCACCGCCAGGCAGCGCTCGTAGGTCCGCTCGTTCTGCAGCGCTCCCTCGACGTCGCCGGCCGCCCAGGCCCGCGCGGCGGCCAGGGTCACGCCCGGCCCGGCTTCCGCCTGGGCCAGCACCTCGTCGAAGCAGATCCGCCCGGTCGACGCCGGGGTGCGGATGATCCCGCCCAGCTGCGGCCCCAGGTCATAGCTCTTCTCGATCACCTTCACGCCCTTCCGCTGGGCCAGCAGGCGGACCAGCTTGGCCGGGTCCATGTTGGTGAGCTGGGAGCGGTCGCGATAGTCGATGGCCAGCTGCACGCCGGCCGCCAGCGGGTTGTTGGTGCCATAGTGCTTGGCGTCCTGGCCCAGCCGGGTCCGCACGGCCACGAACCGGGCGCGCGTGCCGCCGTCCAGCCGTTCCTCGAACGGCCCGCCGGACCTCAGGCGCATCAGGTTGAAGGCCGTGCCGATCGACCCGACCGGCTTGGCCCGTACGTTGACGAACGGCAGGATGACCACATTGGCCCCCTCCAGCCGCCGCTCGAAGATCGCCCGGTCCCACTCCATCCGCTTCGGCGCCAGCGAGGGCGCGCCCAGGACATAGACCGTGGTGTCGCCGTCCGAGACCCGCCACCACGCGGGCCCCGGCAGGCGGCCGTGGACCACCAGCTCCTCCACCAGGGTGGCGTCGGGGTCGTCGATGGCCGCCGCGGGGGCGGGGGTGAGCGGAACCTGGGCCGAAGCCGGCAGGGCCGCGATCACCAGGATCGCGGCGAGGGGGGCGAGGCGATTCAGCACGGACATGGGGCTCCTTGGAATCGTACTATGTAGGTAGGCTTAGCCGTCATGCCGATCCGTCGCTTACCCCCCGAAATGATCAACCGCATCGCCGCCGGCGAGGTGGTGGAACGGCCTGCCAGCGCGGTCAAGGAGCTGGTGGAGAACGCGCTGGACGCCGGCGCCACCGAGATCCAGGTCCAGGCCGACGGCGGCGGTCTCACCCGCATCCTGGTGGCCGATGATGGCAATGGTCTGGCTGCGGACCAACTGCCGCTCGCGGTCGAGCGCCACGCCACCTCCAAGCTCAATCCCGGCGAGGACGGCGAGTACGACCTGTTGCGCATCGCCACCATGGGCTTCCGGGGCGAGGCCTTGCCCTCTATCGGCTCGGTGGCGCGGCTGTCGATCGCCAGTCGGGCCAAGGGCCTGGCCGAAGCGCATGCGATCTTCGTGGAAGGCGGCGCCGTGGGCGCGGTCTCGCCGGCCGGATTCCCCGGGCCGCACGGGGCGCGGGTGGAGGTGCGCGACCTCTTCTACGCTACCCCGGCCCGGCTGAAGTTCATGAAGTCCGAACGCTCGGAAAGCCAGGCGATCGGCGAGGAGCTGAAGCGCCAGGCCATGGCGCACGAGGCCGTGGGCTTCGCGCTCGACATCGACGGCCGCCGGACGCTCCGCCTGCCCGCCGAGGCGCCGGGCGACGAGGGTCGCCTCGCCCGCCTGGGCGCGGTCATGGGCCGGGAGTTTTCGGAAAACGCGCTGCTGATCGACCATGAGCGCGAGGGCGTGCGGCTGTCGGGCTATGCGGGCCTGCCCACCTACAATCGCGGCAACGCCGCGCATCAGTACCTGTTCGTCAACGGCCGCCCGGTGCGCGACCGGCTGCTGCAGGGCGCGCTGCGCGGCGCCTACGCCGACTTCCTGGCCCGCGATCGCCACCCCGCGTGCGCCCTCTACATCGAGCTGGACGCCGGGCTGGTCGATGTGAACGTCCACCCCGCCAAGGCCGAGGTGCGGTTCCGCGATCCGGGGCTGGTGCGTGGCCTGATCGTCAGCGGCCTGCGCCACTCCCTGGCCGGCGCCGGACACCGGGCCTCGACCACCGTCTCCATGGCGGCCCTCGGCGGTTTCCGGCCCCAGTCGATGCCGCCGCAGCCGTCGGGTGCGGGGTTTTCGGCCTGGCGCCAGGGCGGCTGGCCCGCCGCCGCGGCCCAGGCGATCCCGGGCCTGTCCGAAGTCTCCGCCCGCGCCGAGTTCGCTCCGGAGTTCGCCGACCAGGCCGGCGTCGCCGAGCCCGCGACCAGCGCCCCGGTCTTCGACCCGGTCGACTTCCCGCTGGGCGCCGCCCGGGCCCAGGTGCACGAGACCTACATCGTCGCCCAGACCCGCGACGGGGTGGTCATCGTCGACCAGCACGCCGCCCACGAGCGTCTGGTCTATGAGCGCATGAAGGGCGAGCTGGCCGAGGGCGGCGTCGCCCGCCAGGCGCTGTTGCTGCCCGAGGTGGTCGAACTGGACCCGGCGGAGGCCGACCGCGTCGTGGCCCGCGCCGACGAACTGGCGGCGCTGGGCCTGACGATCGAGCCCTTCGGGCCCGGCGCCATCCTGGTGCGCGAGGTCCCGGCCCTGCTGGGCGAGACCGACGCCGCGGGCCTGATCCGCGACATCGCCGACGACCTGGCCGAGAACGGCCAGGCCCTGGCGCTCAAGGAACGGCTTGAGGACGTCTGCTCCACCATGGCCTGCCACGGCTCGGTCCGCGCCGGCCGCCGCCTCACCGCGCCCGAGATGAACGCCCTGCTCCGCCAGATGGAGGCCACGCCCCACTCCGGCCAATGCAACCACGGCCGCCCGACCTACGTCGAACTCAAGCTCGCCGACATCGAGCGGCTGTTCGGGCGCCGCTGAGCCTCGCTTGACCGCATGCGACGTTTGCGACGGTTGCCCGGCGCCCCGCCAGCTTTACTATTCCGTCCGCAACAGGGACCCCGGCCGCGTCGGGCGCGCAGATGAACGCTCCCAGGGGTGGTTTCCAGTCCGGCCGCTTCGCGGGCGACAGCCTGTTCCGCAGCGCCCTGGAAAGCAGTCCCGACTGCGTGAAGATCCTCGACCTCGACGGCCGCATCCAGTTCGTGAACCGCAACGGCGTGGCGATCATGGAGGCCGAGGATGCAGCCGGCCTCCTCGGCGTCGAGTGGCTGGAGCTCTGGGGCGAGTCGGAACGGCGCATGGTCGCCGCGGCTCTGGGTTGCGCCCGCGACGGCGAGACCCAGCGCGTGATGGGGCCGGCGCACACCTTCCGGGGCCGCCTGCTCTACATCGACAACGTGATCGCGCCGCTCTGCGACGAGGCGGGCGCGCCCGTGGCGCTGCTCGTCACGTCCCGCGACGTCACCGAGCTGGAGGCCGCCCGTCGCGCCGCCGAGGACCGGGAACGCGAGGCCGAGCTGCAGGCGGCGGTTCTGCGATCCGCCAACGAGGTGGCGCGGCTCGGCGGCTGGCACAGCGACTTCCGGACCGGCCTGCTGACGCGCTCGGAGGAGTGCGTCCGCATGATGGGTGGCGGCCCTCGCGTGCAATCGATGTACGACGGCCTGGAGATCTATGATCCTGAGGACCGGCCCCGCATCGCGGCCATGATGTCACGAGCCCGGGCGCCGGGCGAGCGCACCAGCTACGAGGCCCCCTTCACGCGCTACGACGGCTCACGCGGCTGGCTGCGCGTGTTCGGCGAGGCCGTGTACGATGGCGACGTCTGCTTGGGCATGCGCGGCGCGGCCATGGACATCTCGGATGAGAAGGCCGCCGAGGAGACCATCAGGCGCGCCGAACAGCGCCTGGTCCTGGCGCTGCGGCTCGCCGGGATGCACGTGTACGAGCTGGATTTCGAACAGCGCAGCCTGACGCACCACGGATCGGAGGACGCCCTGCTCGACGTGGATCTGTCGTTCGACGACCTCGCGGCCGGGCTGGAAACGATCGTGGATCTGCGCGACCGCGACGAGGTGAGCGCCGAGTGGGAGGCCGCGCTTGGGAAGGGCGACTCCTTCAGGTCGGAGTTCCGGGTGAACCGGGCGGACGGACGCGAGATCTGGGTCTTCGCCGTCGCGGAAACCACCCTGGACGCCAACGGCAACCGCCGCCGCGTGATCGGCGCATTGAAGGACATCACCGCCCGCAAGCGGAGCGAGTTGCAGACGCTCGAGGCCATGGCTCAGATGCGCGAACACGAGTCGCGCCAGAAGCTCCTGCTCGACGAACTCAACCATCGTGTGAAAAACACCCTGGCCGCCGTGCAGTCGGTGGCGGTCCAGACGCTCCGCGACCAGGGCGACATGGCCCAGGCGCGCGAGCTGTTCATCGAGCGCCTGCTGGCGCTGTCCTCGACGCATAACCTGCTGGTGCGCCGGGCCTGGGAGAGCGCCTGCCTGCACGAACTGGCGGAGACCACACTCAAGCCCTACGGCCGCCCTTACGAGATCGCCGGGCCGGACCTGCAGCTCGACCCGAACTTCGCCGTGAGCCTGGGGATGGCGCTGCACGAACTGGCGACCAATGCCCTGAAGCACGGCGCCTGGCGCGGCGCGGGCCGGGTCGAGGTGGAGGTGTCGGAGAGCCCTGGGGGCGAGGTGTCGATCGTGTGGCGCGAAGCCGGCGGCGCCGCCGTCGCCCCGCCCGATCGGCGCGGCTTCGGCTCCCGCCTGCTGGAGCGTGGCGTCGCCCGCGAGCTCGGCGGGCAGGTGAGCCTGGACTTCGCTCCAGGCGGCCTCGTCTGCGCGATCCGCGTCCCCCAGAGCGACCGCCTGCGCGTCATGCGCTAGGACAGATTCCTCTCTGCGAACGCCTGCATCGCCGCCTGCAGGTAGTCCGTCATCCCTGCCGCCTGGGCCTCATAGCGCGCCCGGAAGTCCGGGTGCTCGCCGTAGAGCGACGCCAGGTTCTCGTAGGCGACGCGGGTCACAGGATGGGGCCAGGACTTCGCTATCCAGTCCCGGTGGCGGCCCGTCAGCGCCTGCACATGTGCGCTGTCGGCCGGAAGCCCGTTGGCCAGCGCCCGCACAAACCCCCCTTCGATCTCGGCGATCTCGGCCTGGGCGGCGTCGAAGTCCGCCTGCTTCCAATCCTTCTGGGCATCCTTCACCGCATCGATGGACTTCCGGATCCCGGGTCCATGGCGATCGACCAGCCACGCCTCCTGCTCCGCCTGCTTCTTGGGGTCGAAGCCCCGGTACATCGCCCGTTCGCCCATCGTCGTCGCTCCTTGCAAAGCGGCGAGGGTTTCGTCGATGGTCCGGACCAGCCGCCGCGTGCGCCGCGCCTGGGCCTGAAGCTTCGTCCGGTGCGCCTTCAGCGCCGCCACCCGATCGAAGTCCGGCGCGTCCAGCACCTTGCCGATCTCGTCAAGCGGGAAGCCAAGCTCCCGGTGGAACAGGATCTGCTGCAGGCGCAGGAGCTCGTCCTTGCCGTAGTAGCGGTAGCCGTTGGCGCCGACGTCCGCCGGCTTGAGCAGCCCGATATCGTCGTAGTGATGCAGCGTCCGGACGCTCACGCCCGACAGCTTCGCCACCTCGCTGACCGTATAGCCGCCCACCGTTCGTCGATTCCCTCTGCCGATGGCGGACCCAATCAGGTCTCACGCTGGGTGAGGGTCAAGCCGCGCAGGCCTCCACGGCATCGCCCACCTGCAGCACCGCGCTCATGGCGGCCAGCAGGCGCTCGGGCTTGATCGGTTTCTCCACCACGCCGTTCATGCCGCACATCCGGTAGAAGGCCGCGTCCGCCGGGTCGGCGTTGGCGGTGAGCGCCAGGATCGGCGCCTGGGACGCCGGGCCGCCGCCGGAGCGGATGCGGCGGGTCGCCTCGACTCCGTCGATGCCGGGCATCTTGATGTCCATCAGCACCAGGTCGAAGCGGCCCGTGGTAACGGCCTCGACCGCGTCCTCGCCATTGTCGATGGCCTCGCTGGAGCAGCCGAACATCTCGCACAGGGTCTGGGCGACCATGCGGTTGGTGGCGTTGTCGTCGACGATCAGGACGTGGATCGCCTCGCCGGCCCTTTCGACCGCGGTCGGGACCGCCGCCGCCGCTTCCGGCGCCGGCAGGCGATGCAGCGGGATCTCGAAGGTGAGCAGCGCTCCGGTGTCGGCCGGCCGGGCGGCGATGGTCCCGTTCATCCGCTCCACGATCTGGCGGCAGACGGCCAGTCCCAGGCCCGCGCCGCCCTGGCGCACGCCCTCCTCGGTCTGCTGGAACGGCGCGAACACGGCCTCCAGCCGGTCGTGCGGGATGCCGGGGCCAGTGTCGGCGACCTCGCCCGAGATGCGCGCGTAGTCGCCGTCCAGGGTCGCGGTCAGGCGCACCTCGACATGGCCGCGCGCGGTGAACTTCAGCGCGTTGCCGACCAGGTTGTTCAGCACCTGGCGCAGCCGCACGGCGTCGGCCAGCACCCAGAGGTCGGCGGGCCCCTCATAGGCGACGCCGATCTCCAGGCCCTTGAGCTCGGCCTGGGCGGTCCACAGGCCGCACACGTCGTCGAGGATGCGCGCGGCCGCCAGCGGCGCCTCGTCCAGGCCCAGGCCGGCGGCCTCGGCCCGCGACAGGTCCAGGGCGTCGTTCAGCAGCCGCAGCAGGGCGCCGCCGGACTCCAGGATGGTGTCGATGAAGGGCGACAGGTTCGGCTGTTCGGACTTGCGCTTCAGGATCTCGGCCACGGCCAGCACCCCGTTGAGCGGCGTGCGGATCTCATGGCTCATCACCGCCAGGAAGCGCTCCTTGGTCTGCAACGCCTCGCTGGCCTCCCAGGCCAGCCGGCTCATGGTCTCGGCGTGGGTGGCTGTCGCCGCCGCCGAGGCCTGCAGCAGGGCCAGCGTCGTGCCCACGCCCGCATACCGGCCCGCGCAGGTGACGATAAAGCCGTGCAGCAGCTCGGACGGCCGCTCGGCCAGCACGCTGCCGACGAACTCCTCCAGCGTCACGTCCCCGTCGACCACCACGGGATCGCGCTTCATCACGTGCGACACCGGCCGCCTGGACCACAGGGCATAGCCGTGCTGAGCGGCCATCTGCACCAGGAAGGCGTTGCGCTCGAGCAGGCCCACGGGGCGGTCGTCGTCGACCACCGCGATCGCCAAGGTGTCCGGCTCGTCCTGGAAGCGCTCGTACACCTCGGCCCCCGAGGTGTTCGGAGTGACCGGCGGGATGTAGGGCGCGATGTCGAACAGCAGCGTCATGCCGATCTCCGAAGATGACCGGCGCAGGCATGCTCTATTGGCCCTAATGAGGCGTTATGCGGCTCAGCTTAGTTGAAGAAGGTTTTGTGAATATTTTGCGACGCACGAAATCAAGTTTGAGTATATCTCAGAAAATATACCCGCGCCGCGCCGTAATCTCGCGCATCCAGGGGCTCGAACCCTGAGACCTCGAACGGCGGCTCGCCGACCCCGCGTTCGAACACCACGATCGCGCCTGGCGCCAGCCAGCCGCCGGCGACCAGCCGCTCCAGCGCCTGCTCGCCCAGGCCCCTGGCGTAGGGCGGGTCCAGGAACGCCAGGTCGAACGCCGGACCGTCCGCCCCCGGCTTCACGCCCAGGTCGGTGGCGCTGCGCCGATGGACGCGGGTCTTGCCGAACAGGCCGCCCAAGGCCTCGACGTTGTCGCGGATCGCGCCCCGCGCCGCCTCGTCGGTCTCCACGAACAGGCAGAAGCTCGCGCCCCGCGACAGGGCCTCGAATCCCAGCGCGCCCGAGCCGGCGAACAGGTCGATCACCCGCCGCTCGCGCACCCCCGGAGACCAGGGCGCGTGCTCCAGGATGTTGAAGATCGCCTGCCGGGCGCGGTCCGAGGTCGGGCGCGTGGCCTCGCCCTTGGGCGCGATCAGCGCCTTGCCGCGGAAATCCCCTGAGACGATGCGCAAAGCCCGGCGCTCCACTTCCTAATCCGGCCCTCCCGATCCAAGGTTTGCGCCAACAAAGCAAGAGATCCGCAAAGCAAGGGAGAGCGTGATGGGCCTGGTGAAGGTGGAACGCCGCGGCGGGACCGCGATCGTGACCTATGCGAACCCGCTGCTGGGCACGATGACCGCCGCGGGGGCCCAGGAGATGCTGGAGGCGTTCCGGCCGCTCGCCGCCGATCCGGCGGTGCGCGGCGTGATCGTGACCGGCGGCCTGCCCGACATCTTCATCCGCCACTACGACGTGGGCGAGCTCTCCGACATGAGCGACGCGGCCGAGGGTGCGGCCCCGCCACCGCCGCCGGCCGAGCCGGGCGCGCGGCCTCGCCAGGGCTTCCTGGCCCTGGTGGACGAAATCTTCGAGGCGCCGAAGCCCGTGGTGGCCGCGATCAACGGCCTCTGCATGGGCGGCGGCTTCGAGCTCAGCCTGGCCTGCGACCTCCGGATCGCCAGTCCCAAGGCCGCCGCCATCGGCCTGCCCGAGACCCGCATCGGCATCTTCCCGGGCGGCGGTGGGACGCAACGCCTGCCCCGCGTGGTGGGCGAGGCCAAGGCGCTGGAGATCATCCTGCGCGGCCTGACATTCGACGGCGCAGAGGCGCACCGCATCGGTCTCGTCCACGAACTGGCCGACGACCCGCTGGCCCGCGCCCTGGAGATCGCGGCCGAGTGGGAGACGCGCGGCGCCGAGGGGATCGCCTACGCCAAGCGCCTTACCCGCGCGGCCCTCGACCGCCCGGTTTGGGAGGGCCTGTCCGATGAGCGCCGGAGCTTCGGGGAGGTGATGCGGACGACCTCGGCCCGCGAGGGCCTCCGCCAGGGCCGCCCGCCCGCGGAAATCCAGAAGGTTTGAGCCTGGTGGGCCTCGGGCCAGAGGGCTTCGGGCCGGAGGGCTTGGGGCCGGAGGGCTTGGGGCCAGGGGGCTTGGGCGCGGCGGACCTGGTCTCCGAAGACTCGGAAGCGGCCGGCTTGGGCGCCGGGGGCCTATCGCCAAAGGCCTTGCCCGATGGCCGAGAGGGCGCCGCCTTGGCTTCCGGAGGCCTGGACGGCCTGGGACCGGACGCCTTGGACACCGACGCCCTGGCTGCGGCGGCCTTGCGCTCGGCGGGACGGGGCCGGGGGGCCGCCAGGGTCTGGGCGGTGGGACGGTCGATGATCCCGGGCCGGGTGGGCGTGACCACCTTGCCGACCCGCTTGGGCTTCACCGCCGGCCTGGTCTTGGCCGCGGCGCGGGTCTTGGCGGCGGCCTTGTCCTTCAGCGGCTGGCGGACCTTGGGCTTCGGCTTGGCCCAGCCGGCCTTGTAGACCGGCTTCTCCTTGGGACCTGTGCGCGCCGGCGCCAGGTCGGCCTGGGTCTTGGCCTCCTCCTGGGCGCGGCGGGACGCGCTCTTGTTCGGCGAGCGGTACTGCGGCCGCTCGCCGGTGGGCAGGTTGGCCGGATCGATGTGCTCTCCGAACTGCTCGCGGACCACCCTCGGCCCCACCTCCTCGAGTTCCCCGACCCCCAGCGTCCCCAGCGCCAGCGGCCCGTAGGCCAGGCGGATCAGCCGGTTCACCTTCAGCCCGATCGCCTCCAGCACGCGGCGCACCTCGCGGTTCTTGCCCTCGTGCAGGCTGACGGTCAGCCACAGGTTGGCGCCCTGCGGCCCTTCCTTGGCCTTGTCCAGCTTGGCGTCGACCGGCCCGTAGCGGACGCCATCGACGGTGATGCCGGCCTTCAGCGTGTCCAGCTTCTCCTGGGTCGTCCGCCCATGCGCCCGGGCGCGGTAGCGGCGGACGATGGCCGTGGACGGCATCTCCAGCGCGCGCGCCAGCTCGCCGTCGTTGGTCAGCAGCAGCAGGCCCTCGGAGTTGATGTCCAGGCGGCCTACCGAGATCAGGCGGGGCAGGCCGTTGGGCAGGGCCCCGAACACCGTCGGGCGGTTGTTCGGGTCCTTGTGCGTCGTCACCAGCCCCACGGGCTTGTGATAGCGGAACAGGCGCGCCGGCTCGGGCTCGCCGATCACCTCTCCGTCGACGGTCAGGATGTCGCCGGGCTCCACCTTCACGGCGGGGGTCTCCAGCGTGCGGCCGTTGATGCCGACCCGGCCCTCGGCGATCAGGCGCTCGACATCGCGGCGCGAACCGACGCCGGCGCGGGCCAGGAGCTTGGCCACGCGTTCGCCGCCTTCGGGGCCGCCATCGGAATCGTTGTCTTGACCCGGATCGTCGGGCTGGGGTCGTAGTGGATCGTGGACCATGATCAGCGGACAATGCGCATCGCGCTCGAAGCGGCGCAAGCGGCAGCCTTGGCGGGCGAGACCCCCGTGGGCGCGGTGGTGGTCGATCCGGCGTCCGGCGAGGTGATCGCCGTGGGCGCCAACCAGCCCATCGGCAGCCACGATCCCACCGCCCACGCCGAGATCGTGGCCATGCGTGAGGCGGCCCGGAAACTGGGCAACTACCGCCTGACCGACCTCGCCCTCTTCGTCACGCTCGAGCCCTGCGCCATGTGCGCCGGCGCCATCAGCCACGCCCGGATCGGGCGGCTGGTGTTCGGCGCCGAAGACCCCAAGGGCGGGGCCGTGGTGAACGGCGCGCGGTTCTTCGAGCAACCGACCTGCCACTGGCGGCCGACTGTGGAAGGCGGCGTGCTGGCCGAGGAGGCCGGCGACCTGCTGCGCAGCTTCTTCCGGGCCCGCCGCAAGCCGTGACGATCTACAGTTAAGCCTGAAGCCGTGGAGGATCAGCCCATGCGTCTCGTCTTCACCCTGTTGGCCCTCGCGTTAGGGACGTCGGCCCATGCCGCGCCCGCCGACGATGTGGCGAAGCTGTCCTGGATCGCCGGGAGCTGGGTCGAGGAGAAGGCCGGCGTCACCACCCGCGAGACCTGGCTGCCCCCGCTGGGCGGGACCATGGCCGGGGCCGGCCAGACCAATCGCGACGCCCGCCCGGCCCGGGTCGAGCACATGAAGATCACCGCCGAGCCCGCCGGCGCCACGTTCACCGCCTTTGTCCCCGGCCAGGCCCCGACGCCGTTCGTCCTGCTGCCCGGCAAGGACGGCGAGGCTGTGTTCGAGAACAAGGCCCACGATTTCCCGCAGCGGGTGATCTACCGGCGCTGCGGCGAGGACCTCTGCGCCCGGGTGGAGGGCCTGCTCAAGGGCCGGATGGAGGCCGAAGACTGGCGCTACAGCCGGCTCCGTTGACCTTTTTCGTTAACTGCGTCGAGGGCGAAATCCTTAATTTCAAAGAATTTTCGCGTCGGCTGAAACCGTCCCCGAAAAGCCTGCGTATCTGGGGCATGACGTGGGAAACCTATTGCCGCGAAGAGGCCGCCGAGTGCGAGAGACTCGCACGCGACGTCCAGGGCGACGACCGCAAGCTGTGGGCCGATGCGGCCCGGCAGTGGCGATCGCA